>ULRK01063150.1_pt1 | contig 17312 bp, 9 predicted proteins | sample 1955341 | NCBI WGS metagenome assembly ULRK01 (sample SAMEA4835680, study PRJEB28245) | human gut metagenome | biome: gut microbiome; material: fecal sample | place: Denmark | collected 2008
TCAATCCGAAAGAGTCAATTGACTTTAATGGAAATACAGGTCCGTTCATTCAATATACGTATGCGCGTATTCAATCTGTAATGCGTAAGGCTGCTGAAGCCGGTATTGTAATTCCGGCTGAAATTCCTGTTGGTATTGAGTTGAGTGAGAAAGAAGAAGGCCTTATTCAGATGGTAGCCGACTTTGCTGCTGTAGTGAAGCAGGCAGGTACGGATTACAGTCCCTCTATTATTGCCAACTATACTTATGACCTGGTGAAAGAATACAATCAGTTCTATCATGATTTTAGTATTCTGCGTGAAGAGAATGAGGCTGTGAAAGTTTTCCGTCTCGCTTTGTCGGAAAACGTAGCGAAGGTAGTTCGCATCAGCATGGGCTTGCTGGGTATTGAAGTGCCGGATAGAATGTAAAAACAACTATCTATAAAAATAATCAGCCCCGGAATGTATTGGTCATTCCGGGGCTGATTGCTTTATAATCCTTTTATGCTTTCTTCTTGGTATATTTTCCTCGTTTCGGCTTAGCTGGAGCTGATGCAGCTTTCTCGCTCTGCAATTTGATGATTTCCATGCAGGCGTCCAAGTTTAAATCTTCCGGAACGATATCCTTTGGGATTTTGTAATTACTGCCTTTATAAGCAATGTAAGGGCCATATCTTCCGTTCATGATTTCCAACTCAGGTTCTTCGTCGAACTTCTTGAGGTGCTTCTTTGCTTCTGCTTCCGCTTTTTCTTTTATTAATTCCAAAGCCTCTTCCAATTCTATTTCCATCGGATCTACGCCTTTGGGAAGTGAAGTATAAGTTCCGCTGTAATAAATGTACGGCCCGAAACGTCCGGCATTGACAGTAACCGTTTTGCCTTCATGCTCACCAAGGGTACGAGGTAACTTAAACAGCTCCATTGCTTCCTCTAAAGTGATTGTTTCGATGGATTGACCTTTCTTTAAAGGAGAGAAGCGGGGTTTTTCTTCATCTTCAGCACTTCCAATTTGTACTACAGGGCCAAAACGTCCGATTTTGACGCTTACAGGCTTGCCGCTAACAGGGTCATCTCCCAATATGCGTTCTCCAGTCTTGTGTGCATTTTTGGCAGCGAGAGTACTTTCCACGGATGGATGGAAGGTTTTATAGAACGTCTTCATGATAGTCGTCCATTTTGTATCTCCCTCGGCAATCTCATCAAATTGCTTTTCTACACTGGCTGTGAAGTTGTAATCCATGATGCTGGGGAAGTACTGTGTCAGGAAGTCAGTCACTACTGTACCTGTATCTGTAGGTAGCAGTTTTGCTTTTTCTGCTCCGGTGATCTCAGTACGGGTGGCATCTGTGATTTTGTCTTTCTTCAGAGTAATTACATTGTATGAACGTTCCTCACCTGTTTTATCTCCTTTTTCTACGTACTCACGTTGTTGAACGGTAGAGATCGTAGGCGCATAAGTAGAGGGACGACCTATCCCTAATTCCTCCAGTTTGCGCACCAAGCTTGCTTCTGTATAGCGGGGTGGATGTTGTGTAAAGCGTTCAGTGGCAGTAATGTTCTGATACTCTAACTTCTGACCTTTCTTTAACGGTGGCAGCAGATGAGTTTCATCTTCCTGTTCCACATCGTCATCATAAGATTCTCTGTATACACGCAGGAAACCGTCGAATTTCACAACTTCTCCCGTGGCACTGAAAGCCTCGGATGTATTGCTTATGCTGATGGTTGCTGTTGTCTTTTCCAGTTCGGCATCTGCCATTTGAGAAGCAATGGTACGTTTCCAGATCAGATCGTATAGTTTCTTTTCTTGTGCACTACCTTCTATCTGTGCATTCTCCATATATGTGGGACGGATAGCCTCATGCGCTTCTTGTGCTCCTTTGGTCTTGGTGCTGAAGTGGCGTGGATGTACATATTTGTCTCCCATCATATTGGCAATGGCTTCTTTGCTGCCGTTGATGGCGAGTTCCGATAAGTTTACGGAGTCGGTACGCATATAAGTAATACGTCCTGATTCATACAACCGTTGAGCTACCATCATCGTTTGTGCTACAGTGAAGCCAAGTTTGCGTGCGGCTTCCTGTTGCAAAGTAGAAGTCGTGAACGGTGCAGCCGGGCTCTTCTTTACCGGACGTGTCGTAATATCTTCAATGGTAAATATTGCCGATTGGCAGCTTTCCAGGAGCTTCTGCGCCTCAGCTTTGGTCTTAAGGCGGTGTGCAAGTTCCGCCTTCATCTCAACGAGTTTTCCGTCAGTGTCGGGAACAAGGAAAACAGCAGTGACTTTATAAGATGCTTCACTTTGGAAAGCATGTATTTCACGTTCACGCTCTACAATGAGCCGTACGGCTACAGATTGTACACGTCCGGCAGAGAGTGCGGGTTTCACTTTTTTCCATAATACGGGAGAAAGTTCAAAACCTACAATACGGTCAAGAATGCGGCGTGCCTGCTGGGCATTGACAAGATTGATATCAATATTGCGTGGTTGCTCGATAGCTTTCAGTATAGCGGTTTTGGTGATTTCATGGAATACGATACGTTTGGTATGTTCCGGTTCCAGTTTTAGTACTTCATACAAGTGCCAGGCGATGGCTTCTCCCTCGCGGTCCTCATCGGAAGCCAACCATACGGTATCAGCATCTTTAGCTTCAGCTTTCAGTGTCTTAACCAGTGCTTTCTTATCTTCCGGAATTTCATAGTCCGGTTCAAAGTTTTTTTCAACGTCAATGCTGAATTCTTTCTTCTTCAAGTCGCGTATATGACCATAGCTGGAAAGAACTTTAAAATCTTTTCCCAGGAACTTTTCAATTGTTTTTGCTTTTGCCGGTGACTCGACAATGACAAGGTTTTTTGGCATAAATTTCTGTTTTATAGTGGCTCCTGCCACTGAATTTGCCCGCAAAAGTAGAAAAAAACAATTGTTTCCACCTTATAATATGTGGAGAATATATTCTTTTTTAGCAAAAATGACTTTTTTTGCCACGCAATTTGTTAAAAACGAAAACTCACTCCACCCATGAAATTGATACCTTCTGTGGGATATCCCGGGTAATATTGGTAGTCTTTGTTCAATAAATTGTTTGCACGGACATAGATTGATATGCCTTCAAAGACTTCGTAGCTACCGCCAAGGTATAGATTCCCAACCGGATCTACACGCTCGTTGCCTATCTTCTCACGAGTGATGTGTTGATAACCGAGGTTGATCAGGACAGAAGAAATCGGACGAATGTCTACCTTGAAGCTTGCTTCGAAAGAAGGCATGTAATAGAGTAGCTGGTCTCCGCTGTTATTTTCTGTCTTAGCAGTTTTCCAGTCACGGTAAATGCCCGAAGCGGTGAAGGAAATAATATCCTTATAACTGTAACTGGCTTCGGCGCCTGCATATATGTTATGCATATTTCCTTGGAGCAATTGAAGGTATGAACCGCTATAGTTCGCAATTGCGGCAGAAGCAAGATTATTCTTTAAATCCTGATATCCACCATAAATATTAAACCATAAACCTGTTACCGGACTGGTTTTGAAGCCGAGAGCGGCATTCAGCTGTTCGTAGGTGGCATCCAGTTGTGTACTACTCTGGCCATAAGGTGAAACCATTTCTAGCCTGCGGAAATCATTGGCCTGCCGTCCGCCTGTAGCCTGGGCGTAGAGAATGTAACTGTCAGAGAAGATATATTGGGCTGTCACGTCCGGTGCTACCCGGAATTTCTTGCCAAATCCGAATGCAAAATCCACGTGAGCGCCGAGACGGATTTTCCAGTCTTCGCCCTGATACAGATAATAGGGATTTAATTCCACAAAGGTGTAATCTTCAAAAAGATTGTTCTTGTAGAACGTATTGTCCATGGAGAGATCTACTCCAACAAACTGCTCTTCGGAGATCGTTCCCATTGCACCGGCTTTTGTTCGTACCATAACTTCCTGTGCGTCCTGATATTGTATATCGTGCTGGCGTTCGTAGAACATCAGGTTGGTTTCGGCATGAAATTGAAGCGGTAATTCTTCACTGGTTGATTTTATTCCGAAATGTACATCACCCGACAGGAATTTCTGCTTATTATTTGTGCTGCCGGGCATGAAGTTGAAGTTGCTTAGCCCGAAGTTTCCGGCTACATTTAAGTCCATTTTCCGGAAAGCATGTACATAATCCATGCCCGCATGTGTACGGTAATAACGTGCATCCCATTTATCCTTGGGATCAGGCAGATCTAACTTGCCATCCATGCCGTTCATGTGGAAATTCAGGTTCAGTTTGTCACTGTTAGGCAGGATGAACAGATAATTGGCACGAGCGTCCAGGTTGCCGTAGTTGCCATATCCCAGACGGGCGTAGCCGCGTTTGGCTTTATCCTGGCTTTCAGCCCCTGTATACGCCTCCATGGTAGTTGCAGGGATATTTCCCGCAGGTGCGAGTGTGGCATCATATTCCACAGTCTTTTTGCTGACTGTTGGCGGCATTACCTTGGGCAGTACGTTTACTTTGGAAGCATCTATGATGTCCGGATTGTATTCTTGTTCTACCACGACCGTGCGGCTCAGGGTAGTATCTTTAGCTTGCGTTTGGGCTTGCACCCAGTTCGGTATGGTTATAAGTGCCAATGCCCCGAATATATATTGTACCTTTTTCATATTTATAATTGACGAGGTTTTTACTTCAGTTTTTCTAATCTTTCATTAATCATCTGTTCGATGTCATCGTCGGCATGGTAATTTTGTTGCAGGCTCAGCAAGTATTGGCGTGCATCCAGTTTTTTATCCATTGCTACATATACATCCGACAGCAGAACGAAACTTCTTGCCAGCCAGTAAGCGTGTGGTGTGCTCTGATCAATGAAGTTGAGTATTTCCTTTTCAGCAGCAGTGTATTCACCTGCCTTATACAGTTGTTGAGCGACCAGGTATTTGGCTTCGGCCCCATAAAGTGTGCGTGTATCCTTAGCCAGTGTCTGAAGGTCGTTCATGGCTTTCTTGTCGGCGCGTTGGTTCAGATAGGCCTTGGCACGGAAATACAGGGCTTCGTTGCGTAGCTCCGGTGTCAATTTGGTTTCGGCAAGCAGGTCGGTGGCAGCAGCGATTGTTTCCACGTCATCCTGCATCAGGGCGGCACTGCGCAGCATTCCTGTTTCTGCAAGCTGGCGGCGTTCGGGAGTGGTAGCTTTTGCTTTCAACTGTCTGTAGTCATTCAATGCCTGGTCGAACTGCTTACGGTTGAACAGAATTTCCGCACGTGCAATGAGTGCTTCCTGTGAATAAGGATTATCCGGATATTCCAGCAGTTTGCCGGCATGTTCCAATACGGCGGCTTCATCTTTCTGTTCTTTGCCAATCACACAAAGATAGTAATGGGCGTTCAGGCTGAATGCGCCGTTGGGGAAGCTTTGCAGGTAACGGGTAAAGCTTGATTTGGCAGGAGCGATCTCTCTCTTCATATATACCTTTTCTGCGGCGATATAAGTCAGAGAATCCTGCTCGCTGGCATCAAAGCGGATTTCTCCCGGCATCTTGGCTGCCAGGGCGGCAAATTCATCTACACGGTTAGCATCTACATAGATCGATTTCAAGTCACGCATGGCGAGACGTGCTTCTTCACTACCCGGATACTGGGTTACTACATGCTTGTAAGCATCTATCGCGCGATCATATTCATCGTTTTGGTAATAAAGCAGGCCGATTTCAGCAGCGGCTTTACGGCTGACCGGGCTTTCGGGATATTTATCCAGCAATTCTTTAAATGCTGCGATAGCCTGGCGACTGTTGCTTGTCTGTACATACGAACGGCCTTTTTCATAAAGAGCATTTATGGTATAGGGTGAAGACGGATATTTGTTTGCCATGCGGTTGAGCAATGCAACCTTACCATCATAATCTTTCTGCAAGCCGGCAACCAAAGCCAACTGATAGAAAGAATAATCACCTGCAGGAGTTCCCATATTTTCTGCTTTGGTATAATATTGCTTGGCTTCATCGAAACGGCGTGCGTGCAGATAACAGTCGCCTATGCGATTGTAAGCATCTGCGAGTGCAGTGGGATTTTCTTCTTTTTCCAGTTGTGTGAATTTCAGGAAACGGTTCTGGGCAAGTGTGTAATCTTTCTCATGAAAAGCTATGTAGGCCAGATTATAGTATGCCAGTGCATAAGTTTCTGTATTTCTGTCCGGAGTAAGATTCAGATATTCACTGAAGTTACTTGCTGCTTCCTGCATCCGGTTCAGACGATAATAAGCTTCTCCTCTCCAATAAATAGCATCCGCCTTGTTTTGCAGATTATATTGTCCCAAGGCTACAGACTGGTTAAAGTAACCGATAGCTTCCTGGAATTGTGCATTGGCAAAAGACTGTGTACCGAGATGGAACAAGATTTTCTGTTTCGCCTCCAGAATTGCAGTGCCCGGGTGAGCGATTCGTTCGATGGATTTCAAGGCGGCTTCGTAACTGCGGGTATTCATGTATACCTCTACCAGATAACTGCTGACTTTGTCTACATATTGGGAATTCGGGAATTCATTAAGGAATTTCTCGAAAACAGTAACAGATTCACCGAAAGCGGAATAGGAGGTCTCGTGAATACAAAGGGCGTAATTGTAAGCAGCCTGCTCTTTGACTTGCATATCTGCATTGGAGGCAGCAGCTTGCTCAAATGCCATGCGTGCCTTGTTCTTATCTGACATTTGCAGATAAGCCAACCCCATGTGCAGATAGGCATTTTGTGCCAGTGCGTCATTTTCAGCGGTTACTTCGCCGAGGGTATTGGCCGCTTTGGAATATACACCGCAGTTGTAGTACGAAAGTCCCAGCATATAGAGTGCATCCCGACGGGGGGCAGCCTCTTTATTATTTTCCAGATACTTTTCAAATGCTTCCATGGCTTCGTGATACTTTCCGAAATGATAGTCGGCATCACCGAGAACACGGTACATTTCAGCTGTATATTCATTATTCGGGTAGGCGGACAGATAATTCTGCGCTACTATTTCTGCTTTATCATAATTCTTTTTAATCAGGTAAATCTCTGCGATATAATAAGGCGCAAGCGCTTTGTATTTGGCGTTATCCTGTAAAGGCAGGAAGCCGGTCATTGCTTCGTCATAACGTTGCTGGGTGTAGCGGATATAAGAAATGTAGTATGTGCAATCGGCTGCATACTTTTTACTGGTGCTACGGAGAGTTTCGAACCATATGGCAGCTTCTTTCACATTACCTGTTTTCAAATAGCAGGTTGCCAGACGGTACGTCATATCGTCGCGTTCTTTATTTCCCAATAGATCGAGACGGGCAGAATTGAACATAGCCATGGCTTCATCATATTTTCCTTCGAAGAAATACACGGATGCCATAAGTGCATAAATGCGATTGGCATAGGGTGTATCAGGATATTCATCCAGATAGGCCTGCAATTTGTCTAAACTTTTAAGGTCTTTTAGTTCGTAGGCAGCACATACCAGCATATACTCGGCTTCCATTCGTTCGCCTGCGACAGGCAGGGGCTTGCCTTCTGCATCTATCTGGCGCACGAATGCTTGCAACGGTGGGATGGCAGCTGCATACGCTTTTTGTTGGAACAGTGACTGTCCTTCCTGGTAAAGTCGTTGAGGGGAAGTGATATTCTCGCTGGTCTGTGCCGTAGCGAGCAAAGGTGCACAGCAGAGTGCCGTGCATAGTATTCGGGAGAGTTTATTCTTCATAATGCAACGCGTTTTTACAAAAGTACGGGTTTTAAGTCGAATTTGTTACACTTGTTTGGCTTTTTTAGGATATACCGTGGTCTGTGCGAATCATTATTCGCCCATTTCTTTCAGAAATATTCCTACCCCTTTGCGGATGGAACTCAGTCCGAAATCTTCTGTATGTATATCTTTCAGTGGCAGAAAGAAGACGTCTGCGGCATCATCCATTGCTTGGTAATGCAAGGTGTCAGTTACTGTACAGCGGAAGAATAAATCCAGGGTATGGACGGTGAAACCGGAATACACATATATATTGGGCAAAGAGAATAAATATTCCGCCTTTTTCACTTCCATTCCGGTTTCTTCTTTCACTTCGCGGCTGACTCCCTCTTCTCCGGTTTCCGCCATGTCGATAAAGCCACCCGGCAAATCCAGAGTTCCTTTAGCCGGATCCTTGGCACGGCGGCATACTAATAATTCGTTCCGTTCATTCATTATCAGTGCCACGGTGGCGGCAGACGGGTTGAAGTAATAGACGAATTCACAGTTGGCACAACGTTTGGACTTTTCATTGTTGATTTCAAAATGCACGGAGCCACACTTGGGGCAGTATTTGAATTGAGAAAAAGGATGTTCCATAAATGGTTGAATATTAGGTTTTAAAATTATGTATCCAGCAGCCATTTCCAGATGGGGATAACTTTTATCTCCATGCCGTTTTTTTGAATAGTCTCCTCTTCATCGTAGGTGATGACGAGTAACGTCTCTACCGCTTGTGTTTCTGCTATTTTCAATAAAGCGTCTGTTTCTCTTTTACGGGTGGATTCTTCTTTTAGGCTATAGGATACTTGTACGGCCAATTTTGCAGTAGGGATGTAAAAGTCTACTTCTATATTTTGTTGATAAAAATAGAGTTCCTCTTCATATTTCTTTTTTAATGAGATGGCAACTATATTTTCCAATAACGAGGTCACCGGGTCTATTAGGAATAAGTTCAGCAGCCCATTGTCGATGAAATAATATTTCCGGTTCGATATTTTCTCTACTAATTTGCTGGCATAGTTTTCAAGTGAGAAGAATAGCCATGTGGCTTGCAAGAAATTAAGGTAATCGATAATGGTGTCCGTTGAAACTTTGGCGCCTGTTGTTGAAACGATATTGGTCAGACGGTTGAAAGAAGAAGGTTGTTTCACACTTTCAGCCAGTTTACGAATCAAGACTTTCATAGCGAGGTCATTGCGAATGGAATAACGGGTTATCAGGTCACCGAAGAAAATCTTATTGAATAGATTACTGAGCCATTGCCGTTTTTCTATTGTTTCTATGAGCATTAATTCGGGTAGACCTCCATAACTGAAATAGTCGGAGAATGTCCGGACTATCTCTGTACGGTTTTTGTAATACCATGTTGGTCCAATCTCAATTTTAGAAGCTTTCAGAAATTCAGAAAAGGAGAAAGGATATACATTTTGTACTATATATCGCCCTCCCAGTGTAGTAGCAATTTCGGCACTCAGCATTTTGGCATTGCTGCCGGTAATATAAACGCGATACTGTTGGTCGGCCAGACGGCGTGCAAATTTCTCCCAATGCTCCACAATCTGTATTTCATCCAGAAAAAAGATAGGTTTATGCGGATAAAGTTCTTCGTAAGAAACTTTGATAAGGTCCAAATCTTCTACAGTCAAATTGACCAGGCGATCGTCTTCAAAGTTGAAATAGAGAATTTCTTCCGGTTGATGTCCATCATTCAACAAGCTTTGTATTTGTTGGTACATCAGATAGGATTTCCCGGCTCGTCGGAGTCCCACGAAGACATAGTTCAACTGATGAGATAGATGAATTTCACGCTCTATTAATGTAATATTAGCAACAAATTGCTGATATTCAATGATTAAACGTTTGATGGTGTCTTTGTCCATATCTCTTTTTGTAATTGATGACAGGCAAATATACGAATAGTTATCGAATATATTCGATAAAATGAATATGTTATTATCGAATATACTCGATAATAAAGGTCCTATCACTCATTCATCATGGTGTAGGACCTTTCTCTAAATTAACAAACAATTTACTTATTGAACCAGAATCTTTTTTCTTGCCAGCAGATAGATGCCTTTTCCCAATCCGGTGACAGCAGTGGTGCCTTCCTGTACTTCAACCTGACGTACCATGTGTCCGGCTGTATCGTAAATGGAAAACGTACGTTCGCGGTCGCTCTTGATGTAAAGAACACCATATCGGACATAGATTTCTATTCCATTCCATGCGTCGGAAGGTAGTTCTTCTATGCCGGTGATTTCTCCTCCTATTCCTCCGATACTGTAAAGTTTCGGTGCATTGATTGCTGCCTCTTTGCTAATCAGATAAGCTTCGAAGGGTTGCACATCGCGCAAGTTACGGACGAATGCGCCACCCGGGGCGATATCCTCATACGTAGCCGGGTTAATGGCATATACCGTATCGTGTTTGAATACAGTTTCGTAGGCGGGAACCATTATTCGATTGCTTCCTTCTATACGGGCGAGCTCTTTATAAGAAGTAGCTTTAACCTCTACGCCGTCGGCATCTTCGGCATGGAACTGTACTTCTCCGCTGATGTTGAATTCGTCTTCATACGACTCGCTGTTTGGCAGTGAGATGATGTAGGGCTTGTTTGCTTTCATGGCAGTGGTATGTTCAAAGCCATCGGTTGTCATCTGAGCCAGCCAGAAAGGTTTGACTCCTTTCTTTCCGCTGTTGAAAGGTGCCAGTTCCCCTTGCTTCTCGTTGCTGAAACTTTGTACATCAAATGGCAGTACGATTGCTTCCCATCCGGCAGCATTGATTTTGTTACCGGACTTCATGCTGAAGTTACGTTTGTAGGTAATGTCTTTTGCTTTGAATGCCTGTGGAGAGCGGAAACCTTTTCCATGGGTCAAAGAAATCTTTTCTGCTATGCCGTTAATTACCACGTTGCCTTCATAAGTACATCCGGTTCCTTCGGGAGCGAAGATCAACAAATTCCCCATCTTGGCAGGCGTATCAAAGCTTTCGGCGGTGATGGCGGCTTGTGCATTCCAGTTTATCAGTAATAGCTGATTGCAACCGTTGAATACGGCTTTCTCTACGGAAGTCACGCTGGCGGGAATTTCTATTTCTGTCAATCCGGTACAATTGCTTAAAGCTGCGGTTGCAATCTTCATCGTATGGTTGGAGAGTACAAGACGTGTCAGGTTGGGCAGATTACAGAACATATAATCTCCGGTAATATCATCGGCAGTCAGATAATTCTGATAATATTTATCTCCGCCTTCCACAATGCGTGCTCCGCTGATATCCAGCCGTTGCAGGTTCTTCAAACTACGGATGAATTTGATATCTGTTCCGTTGAGGTAACCGGTTAGTGTCAGGTTGACGATGGCTTCCGGATCGCCTGCTAATTCGGATAAAGTTCCGGCGGGTTCCACATGGATGGTGTCGGAGGTGTTTTGCCCGATACAGACAATGGTGATGACATCCTTGTTATAGGTTTCATCTCGTGTTGCATCATGCAGCAGGGCGTAGTAGGTGCCTTTTTCCAGGGTCTCTATTTTCTTTCCTGCCAACAACTCACCGCCGGAGAAGGTATAAACCAGTTCTTTTTTTGCATTGAACAGTGTGAGGAAGCAAGGCTGATCTGCTTTCCAGTAGACGGAATCTTCTTTATTGATGTCGATGCTGATTGCAGCCAGATTCCGGTTTGCCGGCTTGGCGATGCTTTCCCCTTTATTTATAGACAGTGGGTGTGCTTCCAGTTCTATCTGGCTGGTGTGCACAAAGGTGTCCATCTCTACTGTGCTCCATTTATCCGCTATGTCCTTAAACTGTAAGTTCAGTTGCAGGGAATCGGTCCAGGCAAATGTACCTTTCCGGTTTTCTTTATCCGAACTGGTCAGTTGAATCTTTTGAGGCATAGATTCCGGAATTATATATGGAGGTATATCAAGGAGGAAACCATTCCATTCTAAAGGATTAACGGGAGTGATGTCTACAATCTTTAAAGTGTTTAGATCATCATTCAGCCAATAACCATAATTGCTGATCTTATTATCTGTTACTGCACTGGTTTTCATCAGATATTGCGTCAGCAAATTACTCCAATTTCCGAGTTTATCTTTTGCGCGGAAATTAAGATAATGTACACCTTGACGTAAAGATGAAGCATCCAGATCGAAAGTGATTACTCCGTTCGTGTTTTCTACAGTTTTCCGTTCTGCATAATCTGAATCCAGCCAGTATTCGTAACTTATCAATGAATTATCTGCTCCGTTGTCGTTACTGGTTTGATAAAAGAACTGCGTCAGTAGATTGCTCCAATTCCCGAGTTTATCCTTTGCCCGGAAATTAAGGTAATGCATGCCTTGGCGTAAAGTTGATGTATCCAGATCGAAAGCTATTACTCCTTTTACGCTTTCTACATTTTTTCGTTTTGTATAATCCGTATCCAACCAGTATTCGTAACTTGTCAGTGAATTATCTGCTCCGTTGTCGCTACTGGTTTGATAAAAGAACTGCGTCAGCAGGTTACTCCAATTCCCGAGTTTATCCTTTGCCCGTAAATTGAGGTAATGCATGCCTTGGCGTAAAGTTGATGTATCCAGATCGAAAGCTATTACTCCTTTGGTGCTTTCTACATTTTTTCGTTTTGTATAATCCGTATCTAACCAGTATTCGTAACTTGTCAGTGAATTATTTGCTCCGTTGTCGCTACTGGTACGATAGAAGTACTGGGTTAGAGGCGTACTCCATTTACCTTTATCGTCTTTGACACGAAAGGTAATGTAGTGCATGCCCTGATGGAATGTAGATATATCTGCATCAAAAGAAATATCGGATTGCGTATGTGCGATATAAACTTTTGATGGAAAATCTGTATCAAACCAATACTCATATCCTATCAAGGTTTGTCCCCTTGTAGTGACCGATAGGAGAAGTAACAATAGTATATAAGTTAATCTCTTCATGTCTTATAGGGTATTATCGCCAACCTCAACTTTAATGCTTACTTTTAATTTCCCATTTTCTGTTTTCGGAGCTATGTCTTTTGATATAATATGCGGAATGGTTGATATGGCATTGAACGGAAAACTACTGCCGTATAGTCCGATTTGTTTTCCATCAGTACCAATGTAATCTTTTTGGGCTTGATCGGATAGTTTATAGGTATTAGTGTCATTGTATTTTGCAGTATCGCTTTGAGATTCGTCTGCCCAGAATGTGCTGGTATCGGTTACTGTCCAGTTACTGCTTTTGATGATGACGGCATCTAAGGCATTCGCTTTGTAAAAGACATTGTTATAAGCGGAACAAGAAGTGTTAAGAGGCTCATGATCAATATAGCTATTCTCAAAATTGTCACCATAAGGTCGTGCAACCTCTTTTATTAAATTGTTTTTAAATGTTCCTTTTAAAGTATTCATGACGAAATGTATAATACAGTTTTGAACCAGTATGGAAGAACGTGCTTTATTTCTTCCTATGTAGTTAATAACGCAATTGTCAACCCCCATGTTGTCGGAATCTCCCGGTTCGAACCAAGAAGCAAAACGGCAATGGATGAATAAGATATCTTTGGTTGTCATCATGGTATCTGCATTCTTCCAAATGGAGAAATAGTTAAATCTACATTTAGCAAAGATTGCTGAATCCAAATGTTTGGTCACCCAAATTCTATTATTACTATAGATACCTTCAATGTATAACCCTTTTGCTGGCTGTCCATCAATCGAATCCAATGCAATAGAGAAATCTCCATCAATCCGTGTTGGATATGCCATTCTGCCTTCTTTCTGTGCTGTTGTGTCACTGCGCATTTCATATCCGTTTCCGTAAATCGATACAGCTTTTGTGATATCTGTAGCATTGAAAGTTCCGGCTCCTAATATGATTGTATTTCCATTCTCAGCAGCAGCCATTGCTTCTTTGAATGCTTCAGTACCATAGAAAATTTGGGTTGCATCTCCTTTTTGTAAAGTTACCAAAAGTACATCTTGCGCTTTCATGCTTGCGGTAATGGCGAAAGCCATAATTAATGAGAAAAATACCTTTTTCATAATCATAATTATTTAGTAGTTAATAGTTTATTAATTGATTTTGTTTTAGGGAATGCCGGGTCATCAATGCTTGGGTCGGTTTTCTTAGTACGGGCGGTTGTTGTACTGCTGTATGCGTATCCGTTTTTATTATGAGCATACGCCCGTATATAATAAGTTGTGTACCCGATAAGCCCTGTTATTGTTACTGATACTTGCCCTGTAGTGCCATCTGTTTTAATAATTCCTTCATTTTCTTCTATAGTGGGTGTTCCTGTATGACTGTAAATAAATCCTCGTTCATCAATCGCTGCTCCTCCATCAGTAGAAACAGTTGCGGATACGTCGAGGGTAGATGGGGTAGGGTTATTGACCGACATATTTTTTAATGTTGCAATAGTGGAACTTCCCGTCTTTATTTTAATAAACGCGCTGCTGTATCCTACTCCTTTTGAGTTTATGGCATAAGCTCGTACATAATATTCCGTATTATACTTCAGTTTAGTCAATACAGCTTCAAAATCGTTTCCGGTAGAGGACGAGATGACAGAGTCATTATTTATGGTCGGTTCGGAATTACTTGTACTCCAGCAGAATCCTTTTTTAGTGATGGCAAGACCACCATCGTCTGTGACGGATGCTTTTATGACCGCATTGTCATCATTTACCTGCACTTCCTGAAGATTGCCGAGTGTTGGCTTAAAGGTTTGTTGAGTTTTCACTGTAATACTGGTGCTGTAGAACATACCATCGCGGGTACGTGCGTAAGCGCTAATATAATAAGTTGCACCTTCTTCAAGTCCTGTTACTGTGAAATCTACGGCGCTACCTTCTGATTCATCTTTTGCCGATGCGTCATTAATTGTCGGTGAAGTAACCGTTTTGCTGTAACAAGCCCCTTTTTCGATTATATTGAAATCGGCAGCTGCCGTGATGATAGATTTAATATGTACGGATGATACATCCAAGTCACTATAATCCGGTACTGAAAGAGAGACGGTTTGCTTGACAGGGGTAGTACACTCTATGGTGTTGCTGTAGCCGATTCCCTTTTCATTGAGAGCATACGCGCGAATATAATATTTCTTTTCCGGTTCCAATTCTTCTATAAGAGCGTCGAAAGCATCCGTTGTTTTTTTTATTTCTACTTTGTTTCCGTTTACGGAAGGTTCGGTGGTTTCCGCACTCCAGCAAAATCCCCGTCCGAGGATGTCGAACCCTCGTTTGTCGGTGATGGTTGCAGATACTTTCACGCTGGTGGCGGTCAGGTCTTTGTCTGTGATACTGCCCATGCTTAAACGTGGCGTTTTTTCTGTGATGCTGAATGATATAATTTCTCCTCGTTTTACGTTATATCCGCTGGAGGCGTAAATGCAGAAATAATAGGTTCCCGGTGACATCTCTTTTAAATCGCAGAGGTATTTGTTGCCTGTATTCGAGGAGGAAGCTTTTTTAATGACCTTTTCGCTACCGGAAGTAATGATTTCCTCAGAAGTAGCGATTAGGAATCCTATTTCATTTTGGGTTGTACTTTTAGGGTTGGCTATCACTTCTCCTGAAAGGGTTATATCTATGCCAGGTTTGTCCAAGTCTTCTGCACTTCCAGTCGTCACGGCGGGTGCGAAACTTGTAGGTTCGGTGTCTTTTTCACAGCTTGCCACGAATAGCAACAGGCTGCACCAAATGATATATTGTAATCTTTTCATCGTTTAAATGGATATTAGAATTAAGAATTAGAAAAAGAAGCCAATGCCTGCGCTGAGTTCGTGGTATTTGAAGTTGACGGTTTGGAATCCCACGGATACCGCAAATTGTCCCAGTCGTCCGATGGCGCCAAGTTCAGCGGCTACGCCTGTGGCGGAGTGGTCGGTGTTCTTTACCAGTTCGTCGTCTATCGTTTCCCATGCCAGAACCCGGTTGCCGTATCCTGCGCCAATGTAGGCATATAGCGGTTTGATGATTTGACGTAAATAGCCTGCCGTAATAGACATGCGTGCTTTGGTAGTGACGCTTTCTTTATAATAAGGTGTGCCCGCGCCATTGGTCAATGCCCCTGTATCATCGCATTCCAGTTCGGTGGATGCCGAACCGAAGTCGCTGCGGAAGCGTAGATACGCTCCGTTCTTACTGACAATGCCGACCATGGCGCCAAAAGAAATCTGTGAAGGGTGATAGCCGACTTCCGCCATTACCAGCGTGCGTCGTGGCTCTTTAGGCTTGATGGTGGACTTCATTTTAAAGGTAAGGCTGCTCGTCTTGCCAGCGAAAATGGTGACAGTACTGTCCATCGGGAAGAAAAAATCTTTTTCGATGCGTATCCGGTACTCTTGTAATGGCATTCGGTCACTCTTGTAGGGTGTCTGTCCGGCAAGCTCATTGTTTATAAAAACTTTGGCGTCCTGTTCGGGCAGGGAGAATATTTCCAGATATCCGAAACGGGGTTTCAGTGTTACGCTCATGATCTTCTGCTCGCTACCCAGATCGATAATACCGGCTTCGGAGGCGTACATGGGTGATTCTACCCTGTAGGTATGGGTGCCTTTTTTCATGGTAGCGGTGAACAGTCCGTTTTCGGTCGGTACTTTTTCGTCATCGATATAAATATCGGCAGTTGCCGGATCGGGACGCATCACAATTAGTTGGGTATTTGTGTTTGTGGGTGTTTGCTGCGTTCCGTCTCCTATTTGTATTTCCATTTCATAGACAGTGGCTTTCTCAATAATGTCAGGATAGAAATAATTGCGGAGTACGCCGAACTTATCGTGCATAATGGAAATACGTCGTGCTCCGCGAGGAATGTACAGCCAGATTTCTCCGGGCTTGTTTTCACGGGAAACGATTCCAAGTGCATCCGGTTCGAACATTAGGTCTTTTTCGGTTGTAACGATGCGGATTAGTGCGCATACTTCTCCGTTCTGATCCCGTTGAGGAGCGGTGATCCGGGCGGTGACATCTGTTTCCATCCGGTTGAATGAAGTCACCTGGATTTTGTTTTGTGCTTCCGTAGCAGTTGCAGCGAAGAACAAACTTATCACTAAAAGTAATTTTATCGACAACCATTTTGTGACTTTCCTGTTTGTCATAGCGTGTTTTTCTGTTTCTTCCGTCTATCCTCTCCGGCGGAGGTTACTATATAAAAAAGCGTGAGGACTGTTTCTGTTCATCTCCCTCTAAGGTTCTGGAATACCTTGCCCCGGATGAACAACAGCCCTCACGCCTATGTTATATAATATAACGTAGACGTGAAGAAACTGTTGCTATTGCTCCGGGGTTGAATTTTCCAGATTCTAGAGGGGAACAATAACTTTCGCTTCTTGCGTTCGTAAACTCACATTTTATTGTCTTATGCGTCACCTATCTCTATAAGCAGCAAGACTTGGTACAAATGTAGGATAAATTTTCTTAATAAAGAACTCCCTTTGGATAATTTTTTATTATAAATAGTGGAACTTCTGTTAATGTCTGCTGTATTTTTTCTGTATAATCTGTTATATCGACCACTTAGTATGGATATAATGTTGTTTGTCTATGAAACCGTATTCGGTAATGTCTGGGTATGGCGACTGTCCCTCTGAATCTGCGCTTTGATTTGTCTTTCTATAAAT
>ULRK01020517.1_pt1 | contig 17045 bp, 16 predicted proteins | sample 1955341 | NCBI WGS metagenome assembly ULRK01 (sample SAMEA4835680, study PRJEB28245) | human gut metagenome | biome: gut microbiome; material: fecal sample | place: Denmark | collected 2008
CTACCAACAGCGTGGAAATAATCTTTTTCGCCACGGTCATACGCCTACCCCCTCTTTTTCTCCGTCAGAATCAAACAGAACGCTAATATTATAGCGCAATTTGTGCCAAAACACAACAGTTATGACAGAAAAACCCCCGACCACAGCGGATCGGGGGTTATAAGTGAACTGGCTTACGGGGCCTGGGTATTACCGCTCCCCTGACTATCGGAGGGGGTGAGCGTATCTACCCGGCCGACGGTACCGGTATTAAACTCGGTGCCGGAAACACTATCATTCATGATGGTGGTGACGGAGTAGAGATAAAAATCCTTGCCGTTTTTCCGCAGCTCATACAGCATGTATTTGGAGGGAGTCTCCTCCAGGTTACCCTTGCTATCATAATTGATACTGAGCACTGTAGTGGGTGGCACATAACCTACGGTAAGCTGGCAGCTATCCTGCTTCATTACAATTTTTTCCACGCTTGGGGTGGCAAAGCCGGTCATGGCGATGATGGGCACATGATAGGAAGCAATATCGCTATCGTACTGATAGGCATTTTCCATATCACCGATGGTCATATGCTCCAGCTTGATATTCTGACCAAACAGACTAACAGCCTGAGCGTCCACATCCGCCGCCGGGATGACCATGCGGCCGTACTCATCAAATTCGTAGCTGCCGCGGCGTTCGCCCAGCATACAGGCCCACAAACTACTTTGCAGCAAAAATTCATTATCGCAGGTAGCGGGGTCAGTAAAATCGGGCGGGTCGAACATGACCACTGGCAGCAGCATCTGCTCGTACTTGGTTTTTTGGGCGGTGTTATCCGCCAGATTGCGGGTAAGGCCATAGCACCAATTAAACACGGTGCATAGCCCAATAACGCACAGCACGATAAAAACGAGGCCAATCGGCGCCGCGTGACGGTTACGGGCATTCGTTTTCTCTGTACTCATAACAGGTTCCTTTCCTTACAAGGGGCGTTGCATCAATCCTTCTCTTTTTCCTTTTCGGCTTCCTTTTCAGAATCCGGGGCAAGGATGACACGCATTTTTTCGATCTTCTGTTCTTCCATTTCCAACACAGTAAAGGTAAGCCGGCCAAGCTGGAAGGTCTCACCGACAGCTGGGATGTGCTCCAACACCGAAAGCGCCAGACCATTCATGGTATCGTAGTCGTCTTCCTCAATATCGGCGGGATGGTAGTCAATTTCATCCAAGAAGTCATCCACCGGCATATCACCGCTGATCTCGTAGGTATCGGGGGTCACCTCGGTGAACTCGGTGACGACCTCGTCACGCTCATCATAAATCTCACCGACCAGCTCCTCCAGGACATCCTCCATGGTGACGATGCCCAGCGTACCGCCGTAGTCATCCATAACGATGGCGATATGCACCTTTTTACGCTGGAATTCCGAGAGCAGACGGGCAATTTTCATGCTGCGATGCACATACATCGGCTCGGTCATCAGTTTTTTGATATCGAAGTTCTTATTCAGCAGGGCAGCTTGCAGAATATCACGGGTATGCACTACACCGATGATGTGATCCACTGTCTCGCTGTAAACGGGAATGCGGGAAAATCCTTCCTCGGTGATGATCTGCAGTACCTCCTGCGGGGTGGATTCCTCATCGATGGCGACCATATTGACGCGAGGGGTAAGGATATCCTCCACGGTGGTATCATTGAACTCCAGAGCGGACTGTACCAGCTCTTTTTCCTGCTCCTCCAGCACGCCCTCCTCTTCGATGGTATCCAGCATATACATCAGTTCCTGCTCGGTAATGGTCGGCTGCTCCTCGCCGTCCTCCTTTTTCTTGAAGGGCTGCATGAGCCGCAGGAACAAAAAGCTGAACGGGGTAAAGATGACCATAAGGATACGCAGCACCCCGGCAAACGCCATCGAAATGCTCTCGGCGTTCATCTTGGCAAAGCTCTTGGGGATAATTTCGCCGAAGGTGAGAACGACAAGGGTGGAAATACCGGTAGCAATCGCAACCGCATAATTTTTGAAGTACGCAGTGGCGATCACTGTGACCAATGAGGAAATGGCGATATTAACAAGGTTATTGCCGATAAGGATGGTCGCAATCAGCTTATCGTATTGCGCGGCCACCTTTACCGCCAGTGCAGCGCGCTTGTTGCCGTCTTCCGCCATGGTACGCAGGCGGATCATATTGGCCGCGGAAAACGCGGTCTCGGATGCGGAAAAGAAAGCGGATAGCATTAACAGAACCAGAATAAGTAGGTAGGTTGTACTGCCTATGTCGTCCAAAAAAATACACACTCCTTGTTTGAGTAAAAATGTTGATAGCACCATCACAGGAGACGGTGTTATTTTATATTGTAGCAAAAAGAGGATAATGCGGCAAGACCATGGATAAAATGTTCAGGCTTTATTCACAGCTTGGTGATAAAAGGCGGGGCACGGGTAATTGACTCTCCCCTGCCCCGCTGGCTTACGCTAAGGTGATTATTCCTTGCCTTCCTTCTTGGCTTCCATCTTGGCGATGGCATCCTTACGGGAAAGATTGATACGGCCCTGCTGGTCGATCTCGGTAACCATAACGAGGATCTCATCGCCGACGGATACCACATCCTCCACCTTTTCCACGCGCTTCGCATCCAGCTTGGAGATGTGGACAAGGCCTTCCTTGCCGGGTGCGATCTCAACAAAGGCGCCGAAGTTCATCAGACGGGTAACAACGCCCTTGTAGATAGCACCGACCTCGGGATCATTGACAATGGTCTCGATGATATTGATAGCGGTGCGGCAGTCATCGATATCAATGGCGGAAACAAATACATGGCCGTCATCCTCAATGTCGATCTTGACATTGCACTCGGCGCAAATCTTCTGGATGGTCTTGCCGCCGGAGCCGATGACCTCGCGAATCTTATCGGGATCGATGGTCATGCTGAGCATCTTGGGCGCGTACTTGGAAAGCTCAGGCCGCGGAGCGGGGATGGCCTTGAGCATAACCTCATCGAGGATATAGTTGCGGGCCTTGTGGGTCTTAGCAAAGGCCTCTTTAATGATCTCGGGAGTCAAGCCGTCGATCTTGAGGTCCATCTGGATGGCGGTGATGCCCTTCTTGGTGCCGCCTACCTTAAAGTCCATATCGCCGAAGAAATCTTCAACGCCCTGAATATCCACCATGGTCATCCAGCGGTCGCCCTCGGTAATAAGGCCGCAGGAGATACCGGCAACGGGAGCCTTGATGGGGACACCGGCATCCATAAGAGCCAGAGTGGAACCACAGATGGATCCCTGAGAGGTGGAGCCGTTGGAGGAAAGCACCTCGGAAACCAGACGCATGGTGTAGGGGAATTCCTCTACGCTGGGGATAACAGGCTCCAGCGCACGCTCGGCCAGCGCACCGTGACCGATCTCGCGACGGCCGGGGCCGCGGCTGGGACGGGTCTCGCCCACAGAGTAGGAGGGCATATTGTACTGATGGATATAGCGCTTGGAGGTCTGCTCATCGATGCCATCAAGGATCTGAGCCTCACGGATGGTACCCAGGGTGGCGATGGTCAGCACCTGGGTCTGGCCGCGGGTGAACATGCCGGAGCCATGAACGCGGGGGATAATGCCGACCTCGGCATCCAGCGGACGGATCTCATCCATGCCGCGGCCGTCTACACGCTTGCCGTCATCCAGCAGCCAGCGGCGCACCACAAACTTTTGCAGCTTGTAGATGCACTCATCCAGCATAGCGCCCTGCTCAGGGTATTTCTCATCATACTCAGCATGCAGGCGGTCATAGATGGGGCGCATACGCTCATCACGGATGTTCTTATCATCGGTATCCATGGCAGCACGGACATCCTCGATGAATTCATCCTTGATGGCTTCGAAGAGATCGTGATCGATCTCCTGGGATTCAAAGGTGAACTTGGGCTTGCCGATCTCGGCCTGGACTTCCTTGATGAAGGCAACCATCTTCTGCACCTCGGCAAAGCCCTTCATGATGGCTTCCAGCATGGTATCGTCATCCACCTCATTGGCGCCGGCCTCGATCATACAGACCTTTTCGGCGGTACCGGCCACGGTGAGCTGAAGATCGCTCTTCTGGCGCTGCTCGGCATTGGGGGTTAGGATGATCTCGCCATCGACCAGACCGACATTGATACCAGCAATGGGCCCATTCCAAGGAATATCGGAGATGGACAGCGCCATGGAAGCACCGATCATACCAGCGATTTCCGGCACGCAGTCGGGATCAACGGAGAGAACGGTCATCACAACGGAAACATCGTTGCGCATATCCTTGGGGAACAGCGGACGGATGGGACGATCTACCACGCGGCTGGAAAGCACGGCCTTATCGCTGGGGCGGCCTTCCCGCTTCAGGAAGGAGCCGGGGATCTTGCCCACGGCATACAGTTTCTCTTCAAAATCGACGGAAAGCGGCAGGAAATCGATGCCGTCACGGGGCTTTGCGGAAGCGGTGGCATTGACCAATACGGTGGTCTCGCCATAGCGGACCAGCACAGAGCCGCCAGCCTGGCAGCACATCTTGCCGGTCTCAAAGGTCATCTTGCGTCCGGCAAATTCGGTTTCAAATACGCGGAAGTTTTCAAACATCTTTTTTCTCCTTACTTTGTGTCTTTTGGTCTGACGGCTCCGCTTTCGTTTTAGCAATAAAGCCTTCCTCCGGGGAAGATTTTGCCTTCCGGGGGAACGATTCACTGCTAAACACGAGGGCAAAAGCCGCCCTGCTTACCTGTAAAAAATGGGCTAAAAACCGGCTAAGAGGGCAGACGGAAACCCCGCCTGCCCTCCGGCAGTTTTGCTTACTTACGCAGACCCAGCTTGGCAATGATCGCGCGGTAACGCTCGATATCCTTCTTCTTGAGGTAGTTCAGCAGGTTTCTGCGGTGACCGACCATCTTGAGCAGACCACGGTTGGAATGGAAGTCCTTGGGGTTCTGCTGCATGTGCTTGGTCAGGCTGTTGATGCGGTTGGTGAGAACAGCGATCTGAACTTCGGGGGAACCGGTGTCGCCCTCGTGGGTCGCGTACTCGGTAATGATCTTGTTCTTTTCTTCCTTGAGAATCATGTTATTTCACCTCATAAATTATTTACGCCAAGATCTAAGTATCGGGATCGGTGAAGTTCCCACGGGGAACACTCCCAAATACCGGGATCCGGTCATATCAATATGGAATTATAGCATATAATATGGCTGCTGTAAAGTGCTTTTGGGCGGATTTTTACGGCTTTTTATGGTGCTTTTCGGCGGCCAGTACGGTGGAGCGCAGCAGCATGGTGATGGTCATGGGGCCTACCCCACCGGGGACCGGCGTGAGCCATCCTGCCACCGGGGAAACGCTCTCAAAGTCCACATCACCGCAAAGTTTCCCTGCTGCATTGCGATTCATTCCTACATCAATGACTACCGCACCGGGTTTAACCATCTTCCCGGTGACAAACCCAGCCTTGCCCACAGCGGAAATCAGAATATCCGCCCGGCGGGTCACCTCCGGCAGATTTTGGGTCCTACTGTGGCAGATGGTGACGGTAGCATTGCGGTGCAGTGCCAAAAGTGCCATGGGTTTTCCTACAATATTGCTGCGTCCAATGATGACACACTCCTTGCCGGCCATGTCTACACCGGTGCTATCGATGAGGGTGAGAATGCCGCTGGGCGTACAGGGGGCAAAAAAGTAATCCCCAATGACAATACGACCCACATTCTGCGGATGGAAAGCGTCCACATCCTTTTCGGGGTCGATCGCGGATAGGATCTCCTTTTGATCCAGATGAGCGGGCAACGGCAGCTGCACCAAAATGCCATCGATCTCTTTCCGGCCATTCAGTTCGGCAATGAGGGCAAGCAGTTCCTCCCGGCCGGTATTTTCCGGCAGGGTGTACTGCTCGGAGTGAATACCAAGCTCCTCACAGGCCTTGTGCTTATTGCGCACATACACTTGGGAGGCGGGGTCCTCTCCCACCAGCACCACAGCTAGGCCGGGGGTGATGTCCTCCGCTTTCAGAGCCTCTACCTGGATTTTCAATTCGGCGCGGCACTGGGCCGCCACCGCTTTTCCATCAATGATCTTCGCGCTCATGGGGTTCCTCTTTCTGTTCCGGTTGGGTCGGTTTCTTTCCGTTCTTCTTTTCGGCCAGCTTGGCATCCAGGGCGGCTATACGCTCCCGGCTTTCCTTGGTATCCACATAGCGGCCCAGGGTAAAGCGCGGCTTTTTCTGCCCCTCAATATACTCCAGCGTCATGGGTTTACGACCCCGAAGGAAGATAAAGAGCATCAACCCGGCGGCAACGATAAACAACACGCCGCCCAGCGCCTGAGAAACTCGCACACTGCCCCACATCAGGCTATCGGTGCGCAGGCCCTCCACAAAGAAGCGGCCCAGACCGTACCACGCGGTATAGCCCAGTGTGATCTGGCCATCGTAGCTGCGGCGCGGGAACAGCCACAGCAGCAGGATCGCCACACCGATAAGGTTCCAAAGACTTTCATACAGGAAGGTAGGGTGTACCGGCAGGGTGGGATCCACCATAATGCCCTGGGCAGCCAGCGCCGCCTGATGCCGGGAAAGATAGGCGGAGATGGTATCTGATGTCATACCCCAGGGGAGGGTGGTATTGGTGCCAAAGGCCTCCATATTGAAGAAATTGCCCCAGCGGCCAATCGCTTGTCCCAACATAACGCCGGGGAAAGCCGCATCCGCTACCGGCAGCATGGGAAGCTTTTTGATGCGGCAGACGATAAACGCCACAATAAGCGCTCCAATAATGCCGCCATAGATGGCCAGTCCGCCACCACGCAGGTTGAATATTTCCTTTAGATTATCTTTATAATTATCCCACTGGAATGCCACATAATAGGCCCGCGCGCCCACAATGGCGCCGGCCATGGCCCACAGAATGACATCCAGTCCTTCATCCGGGTGGATGCCGCAGGTGCGGTTATGAGAAAGATAGACCCATAGCCCCAGGCCAAAGCCCACCGCGATGATCACACCGTACCAGTAAATATCCAAATTGCCGATGGATAACGCCACCCGGCTAATGGGAAGTTCCCACCCCAAACCGGGAAACCGCAGAATTTCCATGGTACCCACTTCCTTTACACTGATAGTTTTTACTTTTACGGTTTATTATAGCATAGCCCCGGCGGTATTTCTATTCTCATTTATAAATTTTTGTGCATATCGGCTTGTTCTGTGCTATAATGACCGAAATGACCCTTTGACATCCGTCCAAGATAAAAGGAGCTGTATTCCATGACAGAACTTCTCATCCGGCTATTTATCCGTGATAAAGACAATGTGCAGGACCCCACGGTGCGCCAGCAATATGGCACGCTCAGCGGGTTGACCGGCATCTGCCTGAATATCCTGCTGTTCCTGGGCAAGCTGGTGGCCGGCACTGTTTCCGGTTCCATCGCCATCACGGCCGATGCTTTCAATAACTTATCCGATGCCGGCTCCTCGGTGGTCACACTCATTGGCTTCCGGCTGGCGGGGCAAAAGCCCGACCGGCATCACCCCTTCGGCCACGGTCGGGTAGAGTACCTCTCCGGGCTGGCCGTTTCGGTGGTCATCCTGCTGATGGGCTTTGAGCTGGGTAAAACCTCCTTCGAGAAGATCCTCTCCCCTGCCCCGGTGGAATTTTCTCTGCTGCCGGTCATCATCCTGCCGGTCTCCATCTTGGTCAAGGGTTGGATGTACCTCTTTAACCGCAAGCTGGGCAAAAAGCTGGATTCCGCCGCCATGATGGCCACGGCTGCCGATAGTCTCAGCGATATGGTCTCCACCGGCGTAGTGCTGCTCGGCACCCTGATCGGACATTTCTTTAATATCCAGTTGGATGGTTGGCTGGGTATTTTGGTTGCCGTGTTCATCCTGTATACCGGCTACAATTCCATGAAGGATACCATTGATCCGCTGCTGGGCCGGGCGCCCGATCCCGAACTGGTGGATGGCATTCGCCGCCGGGTGCTGGCCCCTCCGGAAATTCTCGGCCTGCACGATCTCATCGTCCATGATTACGGCCCCGGCAGGCTGTTCGCCTCGCTGCACGCCGAGGTGGATAAAAACGGTGATATCTCCGCTATTCACGATGTCATTGACCGGGTGGAGCGGCAGATTCTGCACGAACTGGGCTGTGAAGTCTGCATCCATATGGATCCCATTGCCGTAGGCGACCAAAAGACCGCCGAGTGCCGTACCATGGTAGCCCACCTGCTTGCAGGTATCGACCCCAAACTCACCATGCACGATTTTCGCATCACCAGCGGCCCCGACCACACCAACCTCATCTTTGATGTGGTGCGTCCACTGGATTCTTCCTATACCAGTGAAGAGTTGGAAGAACGCATCCGGCAGGCGGTAACGGCACTGGAAGGCAATTATTACGCAGTCATTACCGTGGATACCCCAAGAGTATAAAACAGAAAAATGGCCGGGATTCTGTTCAGGATCCCGGTCTTTTATTGCTCCATGTCATCCTCAGCAAAGGGAAGCTCCTGCAGCACCACCTCCCGGATGAATCGGAAGGTTTTCTCCTCCCCCTTATCCCGCAGCATTGTCAGGATAAACCGCAGCTTGCGAGCCGTCACCGGGTGCATCCAGCGGTTATCCCCCGCCCGCTGCAGATATTCCAGCGGAGCGCCATCGTGGTATTGATCCCCCAGGTAGGTCCGGCTGGCAGCAATGCGATCCATACACATCTCCACAAAGAATTCGGTCGGCATCTCCAGCGGTTCATATTGGTGGGTCACCGGACTCACATCGGTCCAGTACTCAAAGTGGTGACGATTGCGGCCCTTGTGGTGCATCCACGCCAGCGAATAGCCATTCTCCCGGCGCTCCTGCTGCGTAGGGCTAAAGGTGCCCTGGTAATACTTCGCACCACGCCAGAATTCCGTTGGAGAGTATTTGGAAAGATCGTGGGTAAACCCCCGCCAGTACAGTCCCACCCGGAAGCAGTACTTCCGCACCAGGTGCCGGTGATGAGTAATGGTTCTAAAATGTCTGATGGGATGCATCTGCTCCCCCCTCTCTGCTTTACTCCGTTCATTATTATAATTCAACGGTCAAAGGATTGCAAACCCCAATGCAAAACGCTATAATAAAAAACACACACGCTAAAAAGGAGTTCTCCCATGACGATAAACGGTAAAAAATACATTGTAAAGGTCCCCACCGGCAAAACCACCAATGATTTTCAATTTGATGAACTGCTGCCGGCCTTCCGCAAATACTGCGCCAAGGTAGCACAGAACCAGGCCACCTGCATCGCCGGGTACACCAATACACTGGAAGTCCCCCAGGTGATGCGCTGGGCAGCCCTGCTACAGGATCTTACTGGGCAGTTCACTGAATGTCTGGGCTATATCGAGCGCATCAACCGCATCCCCACCGATGAGGCAGGCAAGTTCCTGCTCCCCCGCGCTATTTATGAAGACTTCCGCACTCTGAATGAAGTCATCAGCTGTGTGGGTCCCGCCGCGTGGAACCAATGGGATGAGACCAGCAAGCTGTACTGGAAAAGCTGTGTCCCCCGGATGCGGATGCTGATAGAGAACGCCAAAGTAACAGAAGAATAAGGGGAGAAAACTTTTTTCGGTTTTTCCGCAAAAAGGGCTTGATTTTTTACCGGGTCTATGGTATTATAATCAAGCTGAAACGAAAGTTCCGGTATAAAATCTGGGTGTGGCGCAGGTGGTAGCGCGCTACCTTGGGGTGGTAGAGGCCGCTAGTTCGAGTCTAGTCACTCAGACCAAGTAAAAAAGGGCGCCGACTGGCGTCCTTTTTTACTTGGTCTGAGCGGCTTTTGGAGTATTTCTTTGCGCAATCAATATCAGTGTCAGCCCCCGCTCTGTTCTCATTTTATAGGAATGGAGCGGGGGCTTCTATTGGGCTTCAATATCTTTTTAATAATGCTGGAGAAGGAGTATCATGGAACTGTCGCTGCGGTTGGCTCCCCATCCGTAGAATTATCGATAATAGTCCAAACTCCGCTTTCAGTATCTTCAATCAGGTAGAAAAACTGATCGATGTTCCCATCATCCAAAAATGTTTTTGTATGGTCATATTCCACATAGTATTTTGCTCTTACCGCTAAAAAGTGTTCAGCGAGGTAATCATCTGTCCACCCGCGGGACTGCGCAAGTTCACTTCCGGTATAGTTCTCAATCATTCGTTTTGTTTCGGTCTCGTCAACGGAGATCTCATCAATTCGGACAGTCAAAGTGTATTCTTTCTTAATTTGCCCTTCTATCGCACTTTGTACGGTTTCGATTGGATAAACAGACGGTTTTTGCAGCCAATTGTCAAACAAGCCATATTCATACGCAGCAAAGCCACAGAGTGCCAGCGATGCAACAATGGCAGCAACAAGTATAAAGGTGCGCTTCAGGCTTCTGATTTTCTTTCCCGAGCTATTATTCATAAATCTGCCCTCCTTTGCTTCAATAATATATTTATCATCAATCTTTTCGAATGCATCAAGGATCAAATCCGCGTTCATAGAACACCCTCCTTTTCTAAATATGTGAGCAGTTTTGCTCTTGTCCGATGGAGCATCGATTTTACCTTACTATTGCTAAAGCAAAAATCTGTGCTGATTTTATCTATTGGGTCCAAATACCAGTAACGGCAGAGGAGAACCTGTCGTTCCGTTGGGGCCAGTGTGCCGAGAAAGCGGTTAATTTGCGCTGAGAGTTCACCCGCAATGACACTGTCCTCTACCGAAAGATTGGATGGGACACATTCCGAGAGTTCATCCAGTACAAGAGAAACTTCGTCACCGCCTCGCTTATCTGCGGTACGCCACCGCCACTTATCAATAGATATTCTGCGGGTAATTTTACCTAAGAATGTAGAGAGAATGGACGGACGGTGCGGCGGCATATTATGCCAAGCGTCAAGGTAGGTATCATTCACACTTTCATCCGCGTCCTCTGCATTTGAAAGAATATTATAGGCGATGGCATAGCAGTATTTTCCATACTTTTCCGAGGTTTCTGTGATTGCATCTTCTGAGCGCGCCCAATAGAGATCAACAATACGATTGTCCTCCATCCTCATTCCTCCTCTCGTTGTGATAGAGCCTCTTCACCTATCTACTCGATAAATTTTCGTTTTGGTCACAGGTTTTTTCGATTTTTCTTTGGGACAAATTGTCCCATGGTATCCTCCTCGGTGACGATATGTCCCTTGCGGAAACGCGCATCCTTGTATTCTCCCTTTATGATCTGTGTCATATCGTGACACAGCATCTGCCCTACGGCATCCTCTGTTTTGATGAGCTTCACGCAAAAGCCTCCCATTCGATATTCTTATATGAGTATAACCGATTATAGCAAAAAATGGCGCCCTCTTTCAATGGTGCCGTTCGGCATAATGGTAAATGCGTTCGTCAATATCGAAAAAACATCGTCAATTTTCTTCTCATCATCCGTCTCGTTCCTCATCCCCACTTATTCTTGACAGCTCCCGCCCCGGTGGAGTATGATAAAAACCAATTCAAAAAACAGGAGAACATAATTATGGCATATACAGCAGCAGTTATCACCGTCAGCGATCTGGGCAGCCGCGGCCAGCGGGTGGATACCAGTGGCCCCGCCATCTGCGCCATGCTGGAGAAAGCCGGTTTTACCGTTACCTACACCGCCATTGTCCCGGATGAGATCCCCCAAATCCAAACCGAGCTCACCACTGCGGCCGATGGGCGTCACATCGATCTCATCATCACCACGGGCGGCACCGGGCTTTCCCCGCGGGATGTCACCCCCGAAGCCACCTTGGCCGTCCTGGACCGCGAAATTCGGGCCATTCCGGTGGCCATGTGGGTGGAGGGCCTTAAAATCACCCCCCGCGCCATGCTTTCCCGCGCCGTAGCCGGCACCCGTGGCCGCAGCCTCATTCTCAATCTCCCCGGCTCCGAAAAAGCCGCCCGGGAAAACCTTTCCGCTGTCATCGGCGCACTGGAGCACGCTATGCACATGATCGCTGTGGAAGGCCACTAACCCCCTGTAACACCAAGGCACCGGTACCCCACTGGGATACCGGTGCTTTTTTATCACTTTTGCTTACGCCTTTACCTTCTTGGCACACACGCTTTCATAGGTCTCTACAATTTCCTTTTCCGGGGCCTCAGTCAGCAGAGAAACCACCACCAGGGCAATGCACGCCACCACAAAGGCCGGCAGCAGCTCGTAGATGGCCCACGCGCCGCCCATCGGGGCAATCAGGTACTTCCATACAAATACCATCACGCCGCCGGCAACCATACCGGCCAGGGCGCCCCACTTGTTGCTGCGCTTCCAGAACAGCGAGAACAGCACCACCGGGCCAAAAGCCGCGCCAAAGCCTGCCCAAGCAAAGGAAACCACCCGGAATACCGAGCTGTTGGGGTCCCACGCCAAAGTAATACCGATGGCCGCAATAACCAGTACTGTCGCCCGTGCCACGATCATCTCGGTCTTGCTGCTCAGCTTGATGCCAAACACATTCTGAGAAAGATCCTGCGAAACGCTGGAAGCCGCTGTCAGCAGCTGGCTGTCCGCGGTAGACATCGTCGCCGCCAGAATACCGGAAAGGATTACACCCGCCACAATGGCCAGCAGGATACCGTGCTGACTCATCAGGTCCGCCAGCTTAATGATGATCGTCTCTGCATCGCTGCTGTTGGTCAGGAAGGGCACCTTGCCCGCCACCGAAACGCTATAACCGATCACACCAATAGCCACCGCAATGAACATCGAGATCACCACCCAGACGGTCGCGATCCGACGGGAATCGTTAAGCTTCTTTTCCTCCTTGATGGCCATAAAGCGCAGCAGGATGTGCGGCATACCAAAGTAGCCCAGACCCCATGCCAGCGTGGAGATGATGCTGAGCCCCCCGAAGGAAGCCGCGCCGCCGGTGGTCACATCATAGCCCTTGGTCATGCTCAGGTAGCCGGGCAGCGCCTCGGCATTGGCAATGACGGTATCCACACCGCCCGCCTGTTGGATGCCAAACACCACTACAACGATCAGCGCAATGGTCATAAAGATGGACTGGATCAGGTCGGTGAAGGAAACCGCCATAAAACCGCCCAGCACTGTATAGCCAATGACTACAATAGCGCCCACGATCATCGCGGTATGGTAATCCACCCCAAACAGGCTGTTGAACAGCGTACCGATGGCCTTAAAGCCGGAAGCGGTATAGGGGATGAAGAAACCCAGGATCACCACCGCCGCAATGGCGGAAAGCAGGTTTTTCTTATCGCCGTACCGGCGGGAGAAAAAGTCCGGCACGGTGATGGCCCCAATGCGGGCCGAATAGCGCCGCAGCCGCCGCGCTACGATAAGCCAGTTGAGGTAGGTGCCTATCGCCAGCCCGATGCAGGTCCAGGAAACCTCCGGCAGGCCGCACAGGTATGCCAGTCCCGGCAGACCCATCAGCAGGTAGCTGCTCATATCGCTGGCCTCAGCGCTCATGGCCGTTACCAGCGGGCCCATCTTGCGGCCGCCCAGGTAAAAGTCATCGCTGCTGTTGCCGCTGCCCTTTTTGCCAAAGTATACACCGATGAGCACCATGGCAATCAGGTATACCGCTATGGTTATCAGAATAACTACTTGAGAACCTAACATTTTCCGTCTCTCCTTTGGGGTTACTGTTAATATGCACGAAGTATACCACACAAATTAGTAGACGAAAATACAGAACGGCGTACAGACTTTATTCTGTACGCCGAATCGTTAAATATCATATTTTTCTCTTAATTAAAGTATTTATATATAGACGATTTTCTGTTCTGTTTTTAACCAGTAAAAAATTATTTTTTCCGGAACCCTTCCAAAAACATCGGCATCATGGTTTTAGTGTATTGGGAAAGCGAATACTCCCCGCTGGAAAGGCACCAGTCGTACATCAGCCCCCGCTCAAACATGGCGTAAGCCTTCACAATCTCCCCCACTGTATAGTCGGTGGTCAGCTCGCCGTTTTCCTGCCCCTGGGTGATGATCTGCCGCAGCAGCTTATAGTAGGTACGGTTGCGGCTCAGAAGGTGCCGCTCTCCCTTGGTCACCAGCTGGCTGCTAAAAAGCCTGCTCAGCAGCTCAATGGAAACTGTATTATCAATGGTCACAAACAGCTCATAGTTCAGCCAGCACAGCAGTCCTATGCAGTCCATATCGCTGTGCTCCTGCTGCATCAGTTCCTCGTACCGCTCATCAAAGAGAACCGAAAGGGAGGAAAGCAGGGCATCCTTACCATCAAAGTAATGATAGAACGACCCCTTGGAGGTCTCGGATTCAAAAATGATATCCTCCACCGTGGTCTCCTCATAGCCCTGTTCATAAAAGAGCTTCCACGCCGCCGCCACGATGCGGCCCTTGGTATTGCGGGTATTCTTTTTGGGCATACTGCAGCCCCCTTTCATTATGGGCTTATTTTACCACAGCGCCGCTCCACTTGCCAACCCCTTTCGGTAAAATGCGCCCTCTTATCATCCCATATAAAATCACCCGACCAAGCGCCCCTGCGCCCGATCGGGTGAAAAATATTCATCGGCCCAGCAGCTCCCGCACCGCTTTGCGCAGTCCGGCGGCGTCCAGGTCCATGCGGCGCAGCAGCTCCCGCCGCTTTCCGTGGTAGATCCACCGGTCCGGGAGCGCCAGCACATGCACCGGCGTTTTGCTGTCCCGCTCGGCGGCATTTTGCTGCAGCAGGCTCCCCAGCCCGCCAATGGCCGCCACCTCCTCGTAGATCAACAGCGGCTTACCCTCGGCCAGCAGGGCATCCATCATTTCGGTATCAAAGGGCTTCAGGAACCTTGCGTTCACCAGCCCCATTGCGATGCCGTCCAGCTCCAGCAGCCGCCGGGCTTCCTCGGCCTCCCCCACAAAGTCCCCGTAGGAGATCACCGTCATCTCGCCCGTATGCAGCCGCTCCCAGCGCCCCACCGGCAGCGGTTCGGTGCAAAGCGCCTGCTCCTGCATGGTATTTTTGCTGTACCGCAGCAGGTAGGGACCCTCCGTGGCAAATCCCGTGGCCAACAGCCGGGCACTCTCCGCGGCATCCTTGCCCTGTGCCAGCGTAATGCCGGGGATCGGCAGCAACAGAGAAACATCAAAGATCCCCTGGTGAGAAACACCGTCCTCCCCTATCACGCCGCACCGGTCAATGCCCACCACCACATCGCCGCCCATCCGGGCAATATCGTGGTTCACCTGGTCATATCCCCGCTGTAAAAAGGTGGAGTAGATGGTCACATAGGGCTTCATGCCGCTCAGTGCCAGGGCATTGGCCAGCACCAGCGCGTGCTCCTCGGCAATGCCCGCGTCGATAAACCGTTTCGGGTATTTTTTCGCGAATTCCGTCAGATGGGCGCCGGTAGTCATCGCCGGGGTAATGGCATAAATGCGCTTATCCTCCGCGGCCAGCTTCATCAGCGTTTCACTGATGGCCTTTCCCTGGGTGGTACCGCCGGCCACCGACCGCCGCCCGCTTTGGGCATCAAAGGCCCCCACCCCGTGCCAGATACCATCGGGGTCATCCCGGCAAAAATCGCACCCATGCCCCTTTTCGGTGACGACATGCAGCAGCACCGGCTTTTCGGCCTCCTTAGCCACCCGCAAAAAGGCGTCCAGCTCTCCCAGGTCATGCCCATTCACCGGCCCGTAGTAGGTAATGCCCATCTCCTCAAAGAGGGCGCCATCCCGCAGGTACAGCCGCTTCAGGTCCTCTTTTACCTGTTCTACCCCATGCACCATGGCGTTCCCCACCACGGGGATGCGCCGCAGCGCCGCCTTGGTGCGGCTTTTGGCGCTGCGGTAGCCACGGTGCAGCCTTATCCGCTCCAGCGAATTGTGCAGCGCCCCCACATTGGCGCTGATGCTCATGCGGTTGTCGTTCAGTATGATGATCAGCGGCTTTTGGTAGTCCCCGATGTGGTTCAGCGCCTCGTAGGCCAGACCGTTGCCCAGCGCGCCGTCCCCTATCACCGCCACCACCGCTTCCTTACCGCCTCGCGCCTCGCGCGCCATGGCAAAGCCCAACGCTGCTGAAAGGGATGTCCCGGCATGGCCGCCCTCGTAGCAGTCGCAGGGGCTTTCCTCCCGGCACTGGAAGCCGGAAAGGCCATCGGTGCAGCGCAGCGTATCAAAAGCCGCCGCCCGTCCGGTCAGCAGCTTATGGGTGTAGCACTGGTGCCCCACATCAAAGATGATCTTATCCTGCGGGGTGTGAAAGACGCGGTGCAGCGCCACCGTCAGCTCCACCAATCCCAAATTGGAGGAAAGGTGCCCGCCGGTATGAGATACACCCTCTATGATAAATTCCCGCAGCTCTCCGCACAGCTTTTGGAGCTCTTTCTCATCCATCCGCCGCAGAAAAGCCGGGTCCTTGATCTCTTTTACATTCATTCAGTCGGTTCCTTTTTTAGGTAAAATTCCGCCAGTTCCCTATCCCTCGGCGTCGTGATCTTCAAATTCCTGCAGCTGCCCGGCACCAGCTTTACCCGTCGGCCGGCGCGCTCCAACAGCATGCAGTCATCCGTGATCTGTCCTCTTTCTGGCCCATCGCCCAACGCCCGGTGCAGCGCCAGCAGTTCCTCCCGGTAAAAGGCCTGCGGCGTCTGGATAAGCCATGTCCGGCTGCGGTCGGTTGTCGCCTCCGCACAGCCTTCTTCATCCGCCAGCTTTACGGTATCCCGGCTCGGGGTAGCAATGGTCGCTCCATCCGCCTCCTCCAGCGCCGCCAGGCAGTCCTCCAGCATCTGGTCGGTCACCAGCGGCCGCGCCCCATCGTGGATGAGCACCCGCTCTCCCCGGGCCGCCGCCAGCGCCTTCTCCACCGAAGCTGCCCGGTCTGCCCCACCGGTCACTACCGTCACCGGCTTTTGCAGGCAAAGACCCTCCGCCAGCTTTCGCAGGGCCGCTTCCTCACCGGCTTTGGCCGCCAGCACCACTTCATCCACCACATCCGCAGCCAGGAATACTCGCAGGCTGTATTCCAGCACCGGCCGGCCCAGCAGTTCCACCAGCGTTTTGTTTTCCCCAGTGCCGTAGCGGGTGCTGCTTCCCC
>ULRK01067879.1_pt1 | contig 16668 bp, 13 predicted proteins | sample 1955341 | NCBI WGS metagenome assembly ULRK01 (sample SAMEA4835680, study PRJEB28245) | human gut metagenome | biome: gut microbiome; material: fecal sample | place: Denmark | collected 2008
ACTCTGCATAATATATAATAAAAGGTGAGAGCATAACTATTATTCCATTCGTCAGAATGTATGCAAATACAAAACTTATGCAGCCTATTACACCGAATACCAAAGCTTCAAGTATTATATATAAACAGGCACTTAAAAATGGTTTCATATAAAATAATCTTCCCAATCCGACATCTTGATGAACACCGTATGTAAAAGAGGCTATAGTAGGATGTTCTAATGGAAGAAACGCTGCTGTTGCTATAAACGACGTTGCAAGTATGATGAAAACAACCAGGAATCCTGTTATAAACTGTGTTATCAGCTTGCTTCCATAGTATAATTTCTTATCTGTCCTGCTTATGATGTTTCCAACATAGCATCCTTTAATATCAGAATATATAGTATATGAATATGGCACACTTATCAGAAGTGGGAATATAAGATGTAACATCTTATACATGGAACTGCAATTAGTCACCATCCATTTACAATAAATTCCTGGAAACTGATAAACAGTATCATTAACATATAAATAATAATATTTTCTTGTATTGTAAGCAACAGAGTATATATCCTTCGCTACAATCGCAAATCCTATAAGAAGGCATATATAAAACCACTTGTTTTTCAATGCACGTTCTAATTCTATTTTTAAAAGTTTCTTCATAATATTCAAACTTCACTTTCATAGTCTATAACCATTATCAGAATCACCTTATATATTGTATAAGGTAACCCTGATAATACCAATTTATATCATATATTTAATTAGGTCCACCTACACTGTCCGGACTCCATAAAAAATCAACCTCGTAAGGACTATCTAAATCACTGCATGCCTTAATCGCAGCATAATTATAACCATTTTCTTTAACATAATTAGTCAAAAAATACTCGCGATTATTTTCTTCTCCATTTACTTTATAATATACCAATCTAAAATCCTCGTAATATTCTGTTCCACCTTCATTATCACTAGCCACAAGTGCTACTGCATAATCTCTTCCATCGGTTGACCATAAATGTTTAACGTAGCCATATGAATCATCTTCTTTGTATCTACCCACAGTATAAGCCTCACTTATTCCGCTTGCCTCATCAAGATATAACTGAGCCTCCGTATCATAATGATTGTTAGCAAATGCCATAGAACCTACTGATGATACAGCTATAACCCCTGCAGCTACTGCCATCATTTTTGTTAATAACTTACGTACCATATTTTTTCTCCTTTATAATTGTATTGTGCCTGATATTTATCCTATCCCCTCTCTCCTTTCCAACACTTATATCTATATCTTTCCCCAGCTGCTACACCATATTGCAGTCTGACATTCATTGTGTTTAATATCCTGCACACCCATATACTACACTTTTTATTATATCTTGTGTTCAACAAGGTATATTATGCACTCTAAAAGGTATATCTGGTAAATCATTTATAATATTGCCTCTTCTTAGAAAGAATCGCACCGGATATAACTAATGTCATACATACTGCCAACAATATCAATGTCTTGACGATAACCTTGCTCATGTAATACATCTGCATAACTCCCAGCTCCAGCCACATAACTCCATATCGGCTATAACAGCTATACGCACATATCAATATAACCACTATTATAACTGACCTTAACTTTCCTAACCACATCTCACTTAACAGACCAACAATAGATACAAGCCATATCATCAATGCTCTTCTTATTATCATATTGAAGTATATACATATATCACTTATGCCTATATCCAATGGCAGTTTTCTTCTCATTGCCCTTATATAGAACATGCTTCCCCATTCTGACCAGTTATCATATACGCCAAGCAGCATATAAGCTGATATTATACTTACAGCATACATGATAACGGCATCTGCCAGTGCTACTATCAGTGCAGATGCACATTGATATATGAATATTCTTTTCTTGGAATTATATCTTATCAGTATATTAGGCTTATTATCTATGTAAGTAAGTATCATTGTTTTAATAACACTTACACCTATATATAACATTGTTGAGACAGGCCAACTTATCAACAACATATCCTTAGCACATAATCCCGTTACCGATGCTGCTCTGAACTCCCTTATATTCACATAAGTAAATGCGAATGAAACTAATGCCATTATCACAACCCATAGCAACGCTTTATTCTTATACTGGTATTTAAGAAACACAACTATCCCTCTCATCGTCATCCCCCATTGTGTATAATAATCTCCATTCCTGTGCATCTTTTTCATGTATCTTTTATATGCATAAACACTAATCACATATATGAATATACTATCATTAATAATTTATGTATTTTCATAGTCATTGTCCTACAACATACTTATACTATACAGGTATTTTATAATTCTGTGTTGAAAAGGGTATAAGTTGTACGTTAAAAGGTATATTATGCATTATAATTCCATTTTTGAGTTGAAACTAAGGAAAAAATCTTAATAATGTGTGAATGAAAACATCTCATACAAAAAGGACTCCACATACCTGCCCAAACAGATACATGAAGTCCTCTTAAAATAACACTATTCAATTGTCATCTTAGCGATAATCTGAATTATGTAGCCTGAACTAATTACTTAGAACGGATTTCCTTAACTAAAGCAACAGCTTCTGCTGTCATTTCCTTAATCTTATCGAATTCTCCAGCCTTAACTAAGTCGCCCTTAACCATCCAAGAACCACCACAGCAGAAGATCTTATCGCATGATAAGAATTCTTCAAGGTTTGCTGTATTAATACCACCTGTAGGCATGATTCTTACATTAGTATAAGCTGCACACATAGCCTTAATCATCTTGATTCCGCCTGCTGCTGTAGCTGGGAAGAACTTAACTCTTGTAAGTCCTCTCTTAACTGCCTGAGCAAGTTCTGAAGGAGTTACGATACCTGGCATAACAGGAATGTTCTTAGAGATACAGTAATCTACGATTTCTGGATCAAAGCCTGGGCTTACGATAACTGATGCACCTGCTGCAACAGCTCTGTCAACCTGCTCTGTTGTAAGTACTGTACCTGCTGCAAGTACCATATCTGGATATGCTTCATGCATAAGACGGATAGATTCCTCAGCTGCTGCTGTACGGAATGTAACCTCTGCACAAGGAAGTCCACCTTCTACTAAAGCCTTTGCTAAAGGAAGTGCATCCTTTGAATCATTCAATACTACTACTGGAATTACTCCAAGTTCTTCAAACTTATCTGCTATATTACTCATTATAATAATAGCCCCTTTCTTTAATTATTCGACTGATACTTCTCAGTACATTAATTATATCACACTTCTTTTAAAACCACAACGAAATGATATATTTCGCTTGTATTTTTCTTAAAACGTGTTATTATTCAAAGCCACTGCGTATTTTCGATATGACATCTGGACATTAACACAAACATACAATATTTACTTGAAAAGTCCCTTTCTCTTAGGACGCTTATGTTCTTCACCTGTAAGAGTTTTTTCGTACTCAACAAGTGCCTCTTTCTGCGCTGCTGTAAGCTTAGTAGGTATATCAACTATAAGTGTGATATAATGATCGCCTCTTGTATCCTTATTTCTAAGTGTAGGCATACCTTTACCACGTAATCTTACTCTTGTGCCTGAGGCTGTACCCGGCTTAACCTCATACAGTACCTCACCATCTACAGTCTTAACCTTCACTTCTCCACCAAGTACGGCTGTAGGATAATCTATAACAACATCTGAGAATATATTATATCCATCTCTTTCAAATGCTGGGTCAGCGGATATCATAACAGCTACAAGAAGGTCGCCTCTTGGTCCGCCATTAGTTCCCGGCTCACCTTTACCCTGTATTCGTACACACTGACCGTTATCTATACCAGCCGGTATATTAACTTCGATAGTCTTCTTGCTGCTTATATATCCTGTACCATAACAGTCTGGACATTTTTCCTTGATTATCTTTCCTGTTCCGTGACAGTCTGGACAAGGCTGTACGCTCTGCATCATGCCAAGGAATGACTGCTGTGTCATAGTTACCTGGCCACGTCCGCCACACTTCTTACATGTTTCTGGACTTGTACCCGGCTTTGCACCTGTTCCGTGGCACTTTGTACACTCATCCTTAAGTGTTACATCTATCTTCTTCTTAGTTCCTGTTACAGATTCTGCAAATGTGATTCTGACATTTACTCTTAAGTCAGCGCCTCGTCTTGGTCCGTTGCTGTTACGTCCACGGCTTCCACCGCCGCCAAACATTCCGCCAAAGATATCTCCAAATATATCTCCCATATCGCCAAAGTCAAAGCCACCAAAGCCACCAGCTCCGCCAGCACCTCCTGCGCCACCATCAAAGGCTGCATGACCAAACTGGTCGTACTGTCTTCTCTTATCCGGGTCACTAAGTACAGCGTAAGCTTCTGATGCTTCCTTAAACTTTGCTTCTGCTTCCTTATCACCAGGATTCATATCAGGATGATACTTTTTAGCTAACTGTCTATATGCTTTCTTGATGGCTGCATCATCTGCATCCTTAGATACTCCAAGGACTTCATAATAATCTCTTTTTTCTGCCATATAGGTTCCGCCTTTCTATACCCGAAAGGAGTCAGGTCCCCTTATAGAGACCTGACTTCCTTTCTGATTTCATCTATAATGCATAACAAATTATAGATTCAATCATATATCACTTAATTATACTTCCTTATAGTCACCATCTACAACATCATCGCCATAAGGTGTGCTGCCGCCCTGTGCACCTGCATCAGAACCTGCACCTGCTCCCATATCAGGACCTGCGCCTGCTGCACCTGCACCCTGAGTAGCTTCATACATCTTAGCAAAAAGGTTCTGTGCTGATGTCATAAGCTTTTCCTTAGCTGCCTTAATCTCATCAACCTGAGCATCTGTCATATTCTCAGCATCTGTTGATTCAACAAGTGACTTAAGTGCGTTAAGGTCTGCCTCAACATTTGCCTTATCGTTAGCATCAAGCTTATCACCTGCTTCATCAAGAGCCTTCTGTGTCTGGAATACCATAGAGTCAGCTTCGTTACGAACTTCGATAGCTTCCTTACGCTTCTTATCCTGAGCTTCAAACTCAGCAGCTTCCTTAACAGCCTTATCGATATCTTCATCAGACATGTTAGAACCAGCTGTTATTGTGATGTGCTGTTCCTTACCTGTACCAAGATCCTTAGCTGATACATTTACGATACCATTAGCATCGATATCGAATGTAACTTCAATCTGAGGAACACCTCTTCTTGCTGGAGGTATACCATCAAGTCTGAACTGTCCAAGTGACTTGTTATCCTTGGCAAACTGTCTTTCGCCCTGTACTACGTTGATATCAACGGCTGTCTGGTTATCAGCAGCTGTAGAGAATATCTGACTCTTCTTTGTAGGAATAGTTGTATTTCTCTCGATAAGTCTTGTAGCAATACCACCCATAGTTTCAATAGAAAGTGAAAGTGGTGTTACATCAAGAAGGAGAATATCGCCAGCACCAGCATCGCCAGCAAGCTTACCACCCTGGATAGAAGCACCTATAGCAACACATTCATCTGGGTTAAGTGACTTGTTAGGCTCATGACCTGTTAACTGCTTTACTTTATCCTGTACAGCTGGGATTCTTGTAGAACCACCAACTAATAATACCTTTGAAAGTTCTGAAGCTGTAAGACCTGCATCTGAAAGTGCATTCTTAACTGGTTCAGCTGTCTTTTCTACTAAGTCATGTGTAAGTTCATCAAACTTAGCTCTTGTAAGTGTCATATCAAAATGCTTTGGACCCTCAGCTGTTGCTGTGATATATGGAAGGTTGATATTTGTCTGCATAGCACTTGATAATTCCTTCTTAGCCTGTTCAGCAGCAACCTTTAATCTCTGGAGTGCCATTGTATCCTTAGAAAGATCTACGCCTTCCTTAGCCTTGAAGTCCTCTAACATATACTGTGTAATAGCATTATCAAAGTCATCACCACCAAGTCTGTTGTTACCAGCTGTAGCAAGAACTTCGATTACACCGTCACCGATTTCAATGATAGATACATCGAATGTACCACCACCAAGGTCGTATACCATAATCTTCTGCTCATGTTCATTATCAAGACCATAAGCTAAAGCAGCTGCTGTAGGCTCGTTGATAATTCTCTTAACATCAAGACCTGCAATCTTACCTGCATCCTTAGTAGCCTGTCTCTGTGCATCGTTGAAGTAAGCTGGAACTGTGATAACAGCTTCTGAAACTGTTTCACCAAGATAGCTCTCAGCATCAGCCTTTAACTTCTGAAGAATCATAGCTGAGATTTCCTGTGGTGTATACTTCTTGCCATCAATATCTACTTTATAATCTGTACCCATATGTCTCTTAATTGAAGAGATTGTCTTGTCAGCATTAGTAACTGCCTGACGCTTAGCAGGGTCACCTACTAATCTTTCTCCGTTCTTTGTAAATGCGACTACTGATGGAGTTGTTCTGATACCCTCTGTGTTAGTAATAACAACTGGCTTACCACCTTCCATAACAGCTACGCATGAATTAGTTGTACCTAAATCTATACCAATAATCTTACTCATAATTATCTTCCTTTCTGTGCCTTATACAGCACACTGTCAAAATATTAAATGTATGTGTTATTTGTAAGTCTTTCTGTCAAACCAGATTAACAGCTGACTTCATAATAACTATTACATATCTTGTTTATGGTAAAAGCTCAAACCTTATACACATCAACTTCATATTCTGATGTATTGTTTCAGCCAGGCTTATATATCAAGCCTCTGCCATGCCTGTTAGTTAGCAACCTTTACCATGCTGTGGCGGATAACCACATCTCTATATGTGTAACCCTTCTCAAACTCTTCCACAATGATATTCTCACCCTGTGAATCGTCATCCACATGCATTACTGCATTATGGAAGTCCGGGTTAAACTCAGAACCAAGTGCCTCTATTGGCTTAACCTGTAAGTCTTCAAGCATTTTCATAGTCTGCTTATAGACCATATCCATACCTTTAGCAAATGGTGTCTGTAACTCTTCCTCTGTTACTGACTTAAAGCCTCGTTCAAAATTATCAACTATCGGAAGTAACTTCTTTATAACATCCGATGCTCCCATCTCAAACATTGCTGACTTTTCTTTGTCAGTACGCTTTCTGTAGTTGTCAAACTCAGCCATCTGACGCTTTAATCTATCATTCAGATCTTCTATAACAGCGTCCTTCTGGTCCTTTTTATTATTATTTATATCAACTGTTTCCTCCGCTCCCTTCGCATCACTTGCGTTGAAAGACTGTCCGTCCTCCTTCACATCTGCGTCGGATGAGCCCTGAGTTTCTACAGTATCAGCGTCTTTATTATCTGTGTTAGCAACATTGGCATCTGTTGTTGTATCAGCTGCTTCATTGTCTGCTTTCTTTATATCTTTTTCATCAACATTCTTCATGTTCTTTTCCTTCTTAGACACTTAACTCCTCACCTTTCTATGATTTCTTGAATACATCATCTAACTGCGTTCTCATATTCTTCAAGGTTTCTACAACCTTTTCATAATCCATACGCTTAGGTCCGATGATTCCGATTGTTCCTTTCATGCCATCCTGCAGCTCATATGTTGCTGTAACAACGCTGCAGTCTTTCATGGACTCAACCGGTGTTTCATTTCCTATATATACCTGAATCCCATGGTTAGAATTGCCATCGCTTTCCTGACCTGTTGCATCATCATCAACTACCAGGTCTGATAAGCTCTGTTTTTCTTCCAGGGCATATATAAGCTCACTTGCTTTAGTTGAATCACTAAGTTCTGGATACTTAAATATATTAGTAGCACCACTTGTGTATATCTTAAGATCATCTGCACTGTTTATAGTTTCTACTATTGCATCAAGAACCTCTTTGACAAGTTTAATATGTTCACCTGCCTGATTCTCCATCTTGGAAACAATACTTAAGTTCATCTGCTCAAGGGTAAGTCCTGTAAGTGTTGTGTTAAGAAGAATGTTAAGCTTTAACAGATTCTCCTGCGACAAATCCTCACTAACTGTTATAACCTTATTTCTTATAAGGTTACCCTCCATGACTATTACAGCTAATATCTTATCAGACTCAAGCTGTGACAGCTGTACGAACTTTAACTTGTTGCCTGTTACCTTAGGCGATGTTACCATAGTCGCATAATTCGTATCCTTGGCTAACACCTTGGCAACATTCTGAAGTAACTCTTCAACTCTCTCAACCTTTTCACCAAGAGCATCCTTCATGGTTGAAAGCTCTGCCTCCTTAGAAGCCATCTCACTTTCCCTTGATGCCACTTCAGTTTCCCTGTCTGTGATATTCTTTTCCTTTTCTGACATCATATCATCAACATAGAAACGATAACCTTTATCTGTAGGTATTCTACCTGCTGAAGTATGTGGCTGTACTATATATCCAAGTTCTTCAAGGTCTGCCATCTCATTCCTGATAGTAGCTGAGCTAAGCTTCATGTCTGTAAACTTAGAGATCGTTCTTGAACCTACCGGCTCGCCAGTTTCCAGATAATTCTTAATGACTGCCTTAAGTATCTTTACCTTACGCTCATCAAGCTGTTCATCAAGTGCCATGACATAACCTCCTTTTCTTTGTTGTTAGCACTCATTTATCTGGAGTGCTAATATCAACATAATTAAGGTATCACTTTGCAAGTGGTATGTCAACAACTAATTTGATTTTTTCTATAAATAAATTATAAACTTTATTAATGAACTATATTCGCATTAATCTTACTGTGTTATTTGACTATTCCTGTTGGTTCTAATCTTTCCCCCACCCTTGACAAAGAACCTTCCTGTTAAGTAGCAATCACGCTATGCTCAATCATAAGCTATCAGATTGTTATAGTTTTGCATTAAAATATATAGTTTCTTTATATCTTAACTATTTATTATATACTAAACTATTCTCTATTATCTAACTAAAAAGGTCTGGCAATTTACTGCCAGACCCTTTTTCTTATCTATTCTATCATAATTATTCTGCTCTAATCCTTATCCTCTGGTAAAATCCAGAACCCATTATTCCTTATCAAGCCTGCACATAAATAAATACTTTTACACTACTTTATCTGCTAAACCGACCGGAAAGATAATGTTATCCTCGTAACTGCAGCATTTTCAGTTATGCTAATCAGATACCAAGAAACTTCTTAACTTCATTTGTCATCTCACTTACTTCGCATACTGTATTGTGAAGTACTGGAGCTGTTCTGATTTCTTCAATAGCATTAGGAACCTTTACCTTTGCAAGTTCGCTTAACTTGTCAACAAGTTCAAAGTCACCCATAGAAGCATACTTAGGGTCAATAGCCTCCATTACACTTCTTGTGAACTTATATGGGCTTGCTGTTGATGCTATGACTGTCTTAGTCTCATCCTTAGTATCTGCTTTATACTTGTTGTAAACAGCTGCAGCTACTGCTGTGTGAGTATCTATAACGTATCCGCATGTTTCATAAAGTTCCTTTATAGTAGCAGCATCTTCTGCCTCTGTAGCATAGTTGCCATAGAAATCTGAAAGCTGTGCCTTCATATCCTCTGTAATCTCATACTTGCCTGTTTCTTTAAGTGAAGCCATAAGTTCACTGTTCTTCTTAGCGCTGTTGCCTGCTATTCTATAGATAAGTCTTTCAAGGTTGCTTGAAATAAGAATATCCATAGATGGTGATGTTGTAAGAACAAAATCTCTGTTTCTGTCATATTCACCTGTTGTAAAGAAATCGTATAATACTTTATTCTCATTAGAAGCACATATAAGCTTATTAATAGGAAGTCCCATATTCTTAGCATAAAATGCAGCAAGAATATTTCCAAAGTTACCAGTAGGAACTACAGCATTAATCTTCTCGCCTTCCTTTATCTCACCATTGGCAAGAAGTCTTGCGTATGCATATACATAATATACAATCTGTGGCACAAGACGGCCTATATTGATTGAGTTAGCTGATGAGAACTGGAAGCCGGCATCATTCATAACCTTTTCAAGTTCCTTATTGCCAAATATATTCTTAACACCTGTCTGTGCATCATCGAAGTTACCTTTAATTCCGATTACGTGAGTGTTAGCGCCCTTCTGTGTAACCATCTGCTTCTCCTGAATAGGACTTACACCGTTCTTAGGATAGAATACAACAATTCTTGTTCCCGGAACATCTGCAAAACCTGCAAGAGCAGCTTTACCTGTATCTCCTGATGTTGCTGTAAGTATTACTATTTCATTTTTAACATCATTCTTCTTAGCTGATGTTGTAAGTAAGTGTGGTAATATAGATAAAGCCATATCTTTAAACGCAATAGTTGCGCCATGGAATAACTCTAAGAAATATGCACCCTCTGCCTTAACTAATGGTGCAATCTCCTCAGTATCAAACTTAGAATCATAAGCCTTATCGATACAGTTCTTTAATTCTTCTTCTGTGAAGTCATCAAGCATAAGCTTCATAACCTCGTAAGCAACTTCCTTATAAGACATCTTTGAAAGTTCTTCTAAGCTCTTATCTAATGAAGGAATTGATTCAGGTACAAATAATCCACCATCTGGAGCAAGTCCCTTTAATATAGCCTGTGAAGCTGTTACTCTTACACTATCATCCCTTGTACTTCTGTAAAATAAACTCATATCTTATTCCACCTTTTTATTTATTGGAGTGAACCCCGTCCGATTGTATACACCACCTGTATACATATAAAATAAATGTATATGTATATACCAGAAAACATCTGGCAAATCCGGCAGCAAAAACATCGTAAACCGAATTCCTGCTAAAAATACTTTAAACAGAAAACATTATACAACAGGAATGATATGAAAAACAATAGGTATATTGAATTATTGCTAATTTTATCTTATAATGTGTTATCGTTCAGAGCCATGCAAAATCTGATAGATACCCATAAAAATGCTTGCATTTTTATGGGTATTTAGCAGATTTTATATGGCGGATACGCCTCATCGAGAAAATGCGTAGCTTTTTCGAGACTGGCTCTGTACGATTACTTAAGTCATTCATAACCTGATAGGTACCCATAAAAAGGAGATTACAATATTGACTACAGGAGTTTATAACGCAACTAAAAAGGATGGTTCTGTATATTACAGAGTTTCTATAACATATAAAAATAAGCATATAAGCATAGGCAGCTATAACAGTGAGGAACTTGCTTCTATGGCATACATCACAGCCTGCGATATAATATCAAAGCCCGATATATATTATATTGATGCCGATCTTCACACAACATCCTATGAACTGCTTAAGGATTATCCTGTACCTTTTCCATATGCCAAGTTTATAAGTCTTATCAACTTCCGCGACAATGGCATATACATAAAAACTCCTATATACCTTTGCGATAAGTTATTCTTATATTTTCTTACACCGGAAACTACTCTTATCTTCTCAACAGATGACCTTTTTTATTATTCCCATCACACTATTATGTGCCGTGGTGGATACTACTTCGTCAACGATTATGGTATGCAGACAAGCATACTTGCAAGATTTGGCATACGAAACCACTCCGTCAAGGGAAAAGACTACATTTTCCGCAATGGTGATGAACACGATTTCCGCTATGAAAATGTATGTGTCATCAACAAATACAACGGAGTCAGCCATATTGAAAAAAACGGACGTATAATGTTCCAGAGCCGCATACACATAAATGGCGATTTTATAATAGGAACCTACAGCACCGAATACGAAGCTGCCATAGCCTACAACAAAGCTGCTGATATGTTAGAGCCCGTATTCCCTGTAGCCTACACAAGAAACTACATCGAAGACATATCCCACATCACATACGCCGCCACATATAACAATGTTAAAATATCAAGAAAATTGGTGGACTATATAAAGAAACTTTAATCAGTCAAGCCTATTATAATACATAAGCCATAAATACAACATTTTTCATAAATTACTAAAAAGAAAATACTCCCCCTGCCAACCCCAGACATAGAATAAGCGGGTGCCTGCAGTACTGACAGTGTGAGATGCACTTGAAGTTCAATTGTGATAATTCTTAGACTTTTCTACGCATCCCAGCTATCAACAGACACGGATGTCTGTTGAAGTTTGATATGGGACAAGGATGTCCCGTATCAAACGGCAGCGTTCATATCCACTACTTATCCGAAAAGTCTTAGAAATATCCAATTGAAGCTTCTGGCATCGAATACCGTCAGTACTGCAGGCACCCGCTTATTATATGTCGTCCGTTCGTCAATACTTTTTATTTTCAGACCACATTATTTATTATTGATATAATTAACAAGTCCCTCAGCTTTAATAATCTTCTGCATAAACTCAGGGAATGCCTGACCCTGGAATGTCTGACCTGTTGTCTTGTCAGTAATAACACCGCTGTCAAAGTCGATAGCCACATCATCACCGGCATTAATAGCCTTTGCAGCCTCTGGACATTCAATAATAGGAAGACCTATATTAATTGAATTCCTGTAGAATATTCTTGCAAATGTCTCTGCAATAACACAGCTTACACCTGCTGCCTTGATAGCTATAGGCGCATGCTCTCTTGAAGAACCACATCCAAAGTTCTTGTTAGCAACAATAATGTCGCCTTTTTTTACATTTTTAACGAAATCCTTATCGATATCCTCCATACAGTGAGTAGCAAGCTCTGCTGGATCTGAAGAATTAAGATATCTTGCAGGAATGATAACGTCTGTATCTACATTATCGCCGAACTTAAAAACTCTTCCTTCTGCTTTCATATACTCCTCGATTCCTGTGCATTTATACACAATTATAATTATTAACTATTATCTGTCCATGCACTGCCTCAACGCAGCAATGTCCTGACAGATATTATAATCCAAGCTCAGATGGCTGGCTAATCTTACCTGTAACTGCACTTGCTGCTGCAACGGCAGGACTTGCAAGATAAATCTCAGAATCAACGTGACCCATACGTCCTACAAAGTTTCTGTTAGTTGTTGATACACATCTCTCGCCCTCAGCAAGAATACCCATATAACCACCAAGACATGGACCACATGTAGGTGTGCTGACAACTGCTCCAGCCTTTATAAATGTCTGTACAAGACCTTCTTCAATAGCCTGCATATATATCTTCTGAGTAGCAGGAATAACAATTACTCTTAATCCCTTTGCTACTTTTCTGCCTTCTAATATCTTAGCCGCACATCTTAAGTCGTCAATACGTCCGTTAGTACAAGAACCGATAACAACCTGGTCTATCTTTATATCATCTATAGAGTCAACTGTGTGTGTATTCTCTGGAAGATGTGGGAATGCAACTGTTGACTTGATTGTAGAGAGGTCTATATCATATACCTTCTCATACTCTGCATCATCATCTGCTGTGTACTCTACAAATGGTCTCTTTGAATGTTCCTTCATATATTCCCTTGCAAGGTCATCAACTGGGAAGATGCCATTCTTTCCACCAGCTTCAATAGCCATATTGGCAATAGTAAATCTGTCATCCATAGTAAGTGTTGATACACCCGGACCTGTGAATTCCATAGACTTGTAAAGTGCTCCATCAACACCTATCATACCAATAATGTGAAGAATAACATCCTTACCACTTACCCACTTATTTAACCTTCCTGTAAGATTAAACTTGATAGCTGAAGGTACTTTAAACCATGCCTTGCCTGTTGCCATACCTGCTGCCATATCTGTAGAACCAACACCTGTAGAAAATGCTCCAAGTGCTCCATATGTACATGTATGTGAATCAGCGCCTATGATAACATCACCTGCTACTGTAAGTCCCTGCTCTGGTAAAAGTGCATGCTCAATACCCATCTGGCCTACTTCAAAGTAATTAGTAATATCATGCTTTGCTGCAAATTCCCTCACGCACTTACAGTGCTCTGCTGATTTAATATCCTTATTAGGAACAAAATGGTCTGGCACAAGTGCTATCTTATCCTTATCAAATACTGTCTTAACAGTCATCTTATCCATCTCATGGATAGCAACTGGAGATGTGATATCATTACCAAGGACAAGGTCTAAGTCTGCCTCAATCAACTGTCCTGCTTTAACTTCAGAAAGACCTGCATGTGCTGCAAGAATTTTCTGTGTCATAGTCATTCCCATTATATTATAAATCCTCCTTTATCCGCGAAGTATATACTTATGGTGTTATATTTAAAAGTATTGCCTTTCAGACTCGGACAACTTTTTGGCACTGACACCATACTTATATATTTAATGCTTAATCTCATTTATTTTACAGTATATTTATACATATTGCAAGCTGGCATCACATACTACAGCTGTATTTGCCGTAATATATCACCATCTATACAAGTGAATACTTAAATATTATATTGCCCTTTTCCACCGATACATCCGCATATGCACCACTTATAACCGGCATAGATGGTGGAAGGTGTCCTATATCGGCATCCATAATGACAGGAACATTGTGTCTGCCTGCAATTCCAAGTACTGCGCCATACTGGTCAAGCCCAATCATTTCCTGACCGAATACATAAGGTCTTCCTATGACAAATGCTTTGACATACTTAAACCAGCCAGCCTTTTCCATCTGCCACATAGCTCTTCTTATTGCAAATACATTGAGGTCGCAGCTTTCCAGAAACCAGATAATTCCGTCATTCTTATATTTTTCATTAAACTCATCAACATAGTCAAACTCTGTGCCAAGAAAATTAACAAGGCAGTCCATACAGCCTCCGACAACTCTTCCGCTTACATGTATGCCTGTACTTTCATCCATATCAGCTACAGGAGTTACACACTCTTTATCACCAACAAAGCATTTTAAAATCTTATTTTCTGTGAGATTATATTCTGGTGTAGGATTATCTTCACATTTTAAAGACTCCTTCTCCCACATATCATAGCCACTCACTGTAAGCTTCTTTCCCATAAGAACATCCAACGCATCTTTATGTGAGCTGTGAAGTGTATCTGCGCCAAATGCTGCTGCACATGGACCATATATGCTTGCTGTGTCCGCTATGGTATTAAGAAGAAATGTAAAGTTAGTGTTATCAGAATAACCCATAAACCACTTTGGCTTTGCCGCCTTTACCTTATTCCAGTCAACATACTCAAGTATCTCACACATAAGCTCCCCACCTCCGCACGATATAAGAATATCATTGCTGTCAGAGGCATACATATCAGTGAGTTCTTTGCCACACAACTGTGGTGTATTGCTTATTCCTATGCCCTGTGCCTCATATACATTAGGACCGTTTTCTATATTAAGCCCCATATTTTTTAACCTGTCCTGTGCCTTTTTAAAGCCTGTAATATAAGGCTCCGTTGCACACCCAAACGAAGGTGCAACGAAGCCTACTGTACCGCCCTGCACAAGAAAATCCGGATATCTCATATTTATCTTCCTTTCTTTGCGCTTATATTATATATGCTTATGCATACTTTTTTAACTTTCCTATGGCATTAGTTCCTATAACTACATCGCAGTTCTCCTTAACCCACAGAACTCTCGCTTCCTTATCTGAATCCATTCTGCCATATTCACTTATAACATTACATATAGTTACATATCTGTCCTTAGAACATCTGCCCTTTTCAAGCACAAGATAATATGTTCCATTCTTCTTATAAAGGCTGTTGGCCACTCCCCATATCTTAGGGCATACCGCACACATATCCTCAAAGTCATCGAAGCTTTCAAATATGTATACAGCGAAGCCTACTGTCACAACCTTGCTTATATGCTTTCCATTGTTCTTATAAAGGTCATTCGGATTAATAGAGCTTCCTGCATTATCCGAATTCTTCATCTCCTCAAATATGTCCTTTATCTTGTCAAATGCAGTAAACTCTGCTGGCTTTGCCTCGCCTTTTGCATTCTTTATAACATTACCCTTTGTGTCATCCGGCTGTGATGAAAATGCTCTTGCAGCCTTTTCTCCAACCTGTCTTAACATATTGCCAAAGTCATCCTTTCCAGAAGATACTGTAAGTAATATAGAGTGGTCCGGTTGTGGTGCAAGCTGAAGTGACATAACTCCACCGTTCATCTCTACATCTATGCTTTTGGAAGCCTCCTCCATAACAACCTCCAGAAGACTATGTATCTTATCTGTATCATTTCTAAAAAAATCATCAAGTGTTATATTGTTATCCTCTAAATCTTCCTCAAAAAGCAGACATTGAAACTTATTGTCATCTATCTTTTTAAATTCCATATATCATATTCCTCTATTCTTCATTATAATCTGATATTACAGACCATTTTATATTATCATACTTTTTCAGTAAGGTCAAAGCTTCTGGATTATATTTATTATATTTTTGATATAATATCAGAGACCAGATTAGTAATAACTGTTTTGGGACTATTTACATCACCACTATTACTCCTGTGAAGACTCTTATCATGATTATATATACATGCATCCACCCTCAGCACATCATCTTCAATAGAAGCCATAGCCCTTGTCATCTGCATATATCCACGCACATTAAGCCTCTGTATTGTATCGCTTTCTATATTTATGCACTTTACTGCATTTTCATCTGACACACGGCTTACCATATCAATAATATCTGCGTCAGTTGACGTAAGAACTGCTGACATAGCCTCCCCTGTTTCTGGAACATATATACTTGTAGGTATGTAATCATATATATAGTCCTTCATATGATTATACTTATAAAGGCGCAATA
>ULRK01067770.1_pt1 | contig 16495 bp, 10 predicted proteins | sample 1955341 | NCBI WGS metagenome assembly ULRK01 (sample SAMEA4835680, study PRJEB28245) | human gut metagenome | biome: gut microbiome; material: fecal sample | place: Denmark | collected 2008
ATGGTGTCCTCTGTCAGCTCAGATTCCAGCATTTTCTTTCCTTCATCTGTAGAAGCCATAACTGTGTTTACAATATAGCTGGAGCCCTGTCCTGCAATGTATCCGTACACATCCTCGTCCAGAGCACAGATTTTTTCCATTGCTTCTCCAAAAGAATCCCAGTCTGCAAACGCCTCCTCTGTAATTCCGGCTTTTTCAAAAATATCGGAATTATACCATAAGCCACGGCTCTCAATCTGATCATGCACTGCATAAATATGACCATCCATATCATGCTGTGTATAGTTAAGACCAACTGCATCCTGCAGACCATTTTCATCGATATACGGTTTCAGATCGTATACCAGATCCTGGGAAAGTGCTGCCTGCGGAACTCCGCCACCGCCTACATCTACCAGATCCGGGAAGGAACCGCCAGCAACCTGTGCACTTACAATGTCATCTCTGTTTTCTACAGCGATTGGTTTGAATGTAACTGATCCATCAGCATGTTCCTTTGCGAACTCATCATAGATATCCCTCATAACCTGAGCTGCAGCCCACTCGCTCTCATCCTGGTAATATCCATGGTAAAATTCCAGAACATCATCATCTGCATAAGCAGTCGTTCCAAATCCAACCAGTGCAGTAGTCCCCATTGCTGCTGCCAGTAAAACACTTACCATTTTTTTCTTCATTACAAAAATCCTCCTTCATAAATTATACGTCTTTGCTTTAACTGTCCTTATTTTACCCTTGTTTTTGGTATTTTTGAATGAATCCCGTTTGCAATTTACAGGTATTTATTGACATTTTCACAATAAAAATAAGGAAAATATTTACCTGACGGCAATATTTTCCTTATCTTTATTTTCCCTATTTATCTATTTTCATTTCACCCAGCTGCCGGGTAAAAGCTTCCGGTGAAATTTTACCGGTAAGCTCTCTGAAAATGTTTTCTGTAAAATAGGCTTTCTGTTCATAAGTCCACAGATTATCCGGAACTTCAATTTTATCCTCTGCGCTTAATACCAGGGAAGCAGCCTGAAACAGCCGCGGCATTTCCTTCTCGTAAGAATCCAGAACTACCTGCTTATTCGCCGGAATCTGCTCTGTTTCCTCCAAAATCCGCGTCTGCACCTTCTTGCTTAGCATATATTTCAGGAACCGGATGGAAGCCTCCTCTTTCTGTTCGTTTCCACTTTTTCCAAGCACATAACCAAAACAGGCAGATTCGCAAGACAGCTTCTTCCCGGATGTAGTTGGAAGCAGTGCATACTTGGCATTAATGTTTTCGGAAATCATGGAAGCGCCCCATACGCCATTCACATATATGGCAAGCTTTCCTTCATTGAACAATCTGGTCTCATCCAAATAACTGTATTCTGCATTTTCGGAGGTGGAATATACATAAATTTCCTGCAGCCGTTTCAATACCTCTGAAATTGTACCGATATCGTTTCTGTCCTTTTCTGTACCTTCTTCCAGAAGCATATGATCCATAAAATAAAGATAGCCCTCCGGAGATGTCTGAAGCGAAGCAATTTCATTATTCTCACGTTCCGACCATTTCCAGATTTTGTAGCACATACCGCGAAAAGCATCCCAGGTCCTGGGAATTTCCTTTACGCCAGCTGCGTGCAGAATATCTTCATTATACCAATAACCACCACTTAAGGACAAAACATCTGACACTGTAAACAGCTCCCCTTCTTCTGTGGTCCAATAGTTCAGATTGGTCTGGGAAATATTGGAGGCAAACTCTTCATCTTTTTTCACATAGGGCATAATATCCAGCGCCATATCATTTTCTACAATAAAATCATAGGTTGTATTCTGTCCCATACCGCTGAAGGTAATCACATCCGGCATATCTCCCACCATGATCATGTCCTCCACCTTACGCAGCATTTCCTTTCTTCCTGGCATGGAGATCAGCTGCACCTCAATGTCCGGATTCTCCTTCTGAAATCCATCGTAAATATCCCTCATAGCTACATGATCTTCACCAGTTCCGCCCCATGCATGAATCATTGTGATAGTTACAGGCTCTTTTTCTTCTTTCCCGCAGCCTCCAAGGATCAGACTCCCGGCTATTCCGATACTAAAGAAAAGACCTCTAATTTTTCTCTTCATGTTGTTCTCTTTTCCTGAATTCTTTTGGTGATACCCCGGTTATCTTTTTAAACATTTTTGAGAAATAACCAGCATCTTCCACTCCTACCGCTTCTGAAATCTCATAAGTCTTCATCTCTGTATTCTGCAGATATTCTTTTGCCTTTTCCACCCGTTTCATTAAAATCTCATCAAACAGATTCACACCTGTTTTATTCTTATAATAACGGCTGAGATAGCTGCGGTTCACATGCAGGGTATCTGCAATATCATCCAGCGTGATCTTTTTGCGAAAATTTTCTTCCAGATACTGTTCAATCTGATCAAGCAGTGATTCCGGTTCTTCTGCCTTCGTATGCTCCTGGATTTCGATCTCCTTTTTCAGTCTGGATAGCTTTCCAATTGCTTTTTCCACTGCCAGTGGAAGTTCGTCTATAATGGAAATCTTAAGCACATACTCACATACACTGTATTTAATGGCACGTTTGGCATACTCAAAATCTGAATATGCGGTAAGGATGATCACCTGGGTTTCCGGGCAGGTTTCGTATACATATTTACATACTTCTAATCCGTCAACACCAGGCATCTGTATATCTGTGATCACAATGTCCGGCATTTCTCCCCGGATCTTCTCCAATAGTTCCTGTCCATCACTGACTACGCTCTCCAAAGAACAGTCCATTTTTTCCCAATTTATCAGTTTCTGCAAAGCCTCTCTGATGTATCCTTCATCATCGGCTGCTACCACTTTCCACATAATTTCCACCTCTTTCAATTGGAACTGCAATTTCTATTTCCGTTCCCTTTCCCGGTTCGCTCCAGACCTGAAACTTGTAATAATCTCCATACAGGATCCGGAGCATTTTCTTTGTATTTTCCCAGCCCACATGGGTATGAGGAGTTTTTTCTTTATTTTCCTCTGCCTTCGTCTGATTCCGACAAACGCCTACTCCATCATCTTTTACCCAGATGTAGAGCATTTCCCTTTCATATAAAAGGACCTGCAGATTTCCTTTTCCACGCTTTGGTTCCAAACCATGCGAAACTGCATTTTCCACCAGTGGCTCAATAAGAAGACGGGGAATCAGATCTTCGCCGATTTTTTCATCTTCAAGCTTCACCTCATAAGACAGTTTATCCTGGTAACGGCTTTTCTGCAGATATAAATAAAACTGAACTATTTCCAGTTCCTCTTTTACCTTTATCTTAATCTCTTTTTCCCGGAATATCTTACCCTGCATCAGTCTGGAAAAAGCATTCAGTCCATCGTAAACTTCTTCGTTTCCAGCCATTTTCGCTTTCAGACTCAGCATGGCCAGAATATTAAACTGGAAATGCGGATTTATCTGGGACTGCAGATATTTTACCTGAGACCGGGCTGCCACAATTTCTTTTTCATAAACCTGAGTAATCAGATATTCGATCCTGTCTGCCATCTCATTAAACACGATTCCCATGTCATGAAATTCCTGAATAGAGGAATCTTCCATTCTGGCATTCAGATCCGGTTTTCCAAAAGCCTGTATGCTTTGGATCATCCTGGTAACCGGTTTGGTGAAACGGTAGCTGATAGCATATGCAACCAGAAATGCAATTCCCAGTACCACAATAAGACCCACAAGAACGATAAAAAGAGTGGGCTTCAAAATAGAAAAAATATTCCCATACCCTACTGAGATCACTGTACGTACTCCAAATCCACAGAGATTTCCATAACCAATCACCTTCGTACCTGCCAGGTCTTTTGTTCCATTCCATGAATTCTCAGAAGTCTGCAGCTTTTTCACCAGCTCCTGAGCTCCTTCTGAGGCAAGCAGCTGATCGTTTTTATCCAGGACAGCCCATCCTCCATTATGATACAGCTGTACCGTTTCCAGAACTTTCGCTACTGCACTCTGACTGATCTGCACGATTCCGATTCCTTTTTCCCTCATATTTTCATCATAAATTCTAAAAAAAATATTTAATTCATCTTTATCAGACAAACAGGCGTACTGGTCACTGGTACTTTTAAATTCCTGCTGCATGTTTTCGTATTTTCGCTTCTGTTCTCTCCCGGCAGCCAGTGTGGTGGCATAATAGTGCTCATAAATACATTCATTCCCATTATTAAACAGATAAATTCCAGTAACAAAAGGAAGCTGGCGTTCCACCATATTCCGCTCTGAAAAAAGCTCCATGCTGTAAGAAAGCTGTGGTTCTATTTCCTCCAGGTCGTATTCTTCTTTCTGAAAAAAGTCATCCAGTACCGTATTATGACGTATGGCGATCACACTATCCTCAATAAACTGCATATGAGCCTCATACTGCTGACTGGTATATCGAAGTACATATTCAATATCTTCCTGTGTTTTCTGAAAGAAGAAAGAGAAAAAGACATAGAAAACAGCTGCACATACAGACAGTAAAGTACATACAGAGGTCAGTATCATCAGAAATGTAAGTTCCCTTTTCAGAGTGTAGTTTTTTTTCATTTTATTTATCCCCAGGGTAAATTTCTATATTATAAATTCATTATAGGAAAAGCTTTCGAAACTTGCAATCAGTTTTCACCAAAAAAAGCAATAAAAAGCAGAAATATTTATAGCATTTCACCTAAATATAGGGTATACTGTTATTGTCTGAAAGAACAAGGGCAGGGTTTTTATATGACAGCATTCTGATAATGCCGTTATTTTTTTGCACCTTGTTAAAGTGATCATTCTCACTTATTGACAAAGAAGGAGAGGTAAAATGAAAGTAATTAAAGTCAAGAATTATGAAGAGCTGAGCCGTACTGCAGCTACTATTATCGCCGGTGTTATTTTGTCCAAACCGGATTGTATCCTTGGACTTGCTACCGGTTCTTCCCCGGTAGGTACCTACGATCAGCTAGCTGCTATGTATGAAGAGGGAATACTGGATTTTTCCCATGTAAAATCTGTGAACCTGGACGAATATGTAGGACTGGACGGATCCAATGACCAGAGCTACCGTTACTTCATGAACAAGAACCTGTTCAGCAGAGTCAATATAGATATTAAGAATACCTATGTTCCGGACGGAACCAATCCGGATACAGAGGCCTGCTGCGAAGCTTACAATACACTGCTTAAGAATATAGGAGCTGCAGACCTTCAGCTTCTTGGAATAGGACCTAATGGTCACATCGGATTTAATGAACCAGACGACCATTTCCAGGCTGGCACACACTGTGTAGATCTTACAGAGGCTACCATCCAGGCGAATAAACGCTTTTTTGCAAGCGAGGAGGATGTGCCACGCAAGGCTATTTCTATGGGAACCGGCAATATTATGAGCGCAAAGACCATTCTTCTTGTAGCTAACGGCAAGAACAAAGCCAAGGCTCTCGCTGCTGCGATCAAAGGACCTGTTACCCCACAGTGCCCGGCTTCCATCCTTCAGTTCCATCCAAATGCAATTATTGTGGCAGATGAGGATGCACTGAGCGAACTGTAATTTTTTAATTTATGCTTATATAAAAAGGAGCTGCTTCAATATGTTCCAAAAAGGCTTTCTGCAAGCTGTACGTCACAATTTGCAGAAAGCCTTTTTCAACACGCTCTAAAAAAGCAGCTCCATTTTTGTACCTTTTCCAAGATCGCTGTCCACATTGATCTGGGCATGATGTAAGGTTGCCCCATGCTTTACAATGGACAGTCCAAGACCAGTTCCTCCGGTCTGCCGTGAATGACTTTTGTCCACACGGTAAAATCTCTCAAATATTCTTTTCTGTTCAGATTTCGGAATTCCGATTCCATCATCCTCTACCCGGTAAAAAGGACGGTCTCCTTTTCTGCCCACATAAATATGAATATGTCCTCCCGGATTGGTGTAACGGACAGCATTGTCCGCAATATTGTACAGCATTTCATATAAAACATGCCGTACTCCCTGAATGTTGATTGGAATACCACAATAATCCAACGAAATGTTTTTCTTTTCCGCATGATCCCGGAGATTGTTTACCACATCCTTTGCCAGCTCATCAAGCTCCACACTTTCCATGGAGACCACTGCATCCTGCTGTTCATCCAGGCGCGACAGCTGGATAATATCTGCCACCAGATTTCCCAGACGATTGGCCTCCTTATAGATTCGTCCTGAAAAATCAGCAATATTCTCCGGTCTCACCATTCCATTCATCATCAGCTCCGCATAACCGGAAATGGACATCAGAGGTGTCTTTAATTCATGAGAAACATTTGCAGAGAATTCCCTTCTCACAGCCTCTGTCTTCTTCAACTCCTCCAGCTGGCTTGCAATCTGCTTATTCTGCTGATCCACCCGCATCAGCAAAGGACGGAGTTCTTCGTAGCATACATTCGAAAGAGGATGCTCCAGATCCAGGTTGTTCACCGGCTCGATCAGACTCTTTGTCTGCCTTTGCACCAGCACGATTTCTACCAGAATGATCAAAAGCATCAAAAGTCCCAGCCAGATAAAGCTGCTAAGCAACGTATGGAACACACTGTCTGTTGTTTTTGCCAGGCGGAGGATTCTGCCATCATTCAACCTCACCGCATAATAAAAGGTCTGGTGTGACAAGGTTTCCGAATAACGGACAATTTCTCCCTGTCCATCTTCCATGGCCTGGATAAATTCCGGACGGCTGCTGTGGTTTGGAAGCTTTGAAGCCTCTGCCTCATTATCATAGAGCACGTTTCCATCTGAATCGGTGAGCGTAATACGTGTATCTGTGGTTTTTCCCACATTTCCGTTTAAATACTCTTCTCCAACTTCTTCAATCCCCACTTTTACATATTCAGCTTCATCTCGGACGCCCTTTTTCATAGTACTGTTAAACTTATCATACATCACAAAGCTGGCGGCTATAAAGGTGAGGATAACCGTGAGAACGATCATCACACTGGTATGACTGAGGATTTTCTTTTTCATCCCTGACTGCCTCCCTTGTCTGCCATTCTGTAACCTACGCCGCGGACAGTCTCGATTAGTCTGCCGGTATCCCCAAGCTTCTGCCGAAGGGTTCGCACATGTACATCCACAGTTCTGGTCTCCCCGTCAAAATCATAGCCCCATATATGGCACAAAATCTGGTCACGAGTCATAACGATTCCTCTGTTTTCCATAAGATACAGAAGAAGTTCAAATTCCTTGCGGGTAAGCTCCACAGGCTGCTCATCACAATACACCTGATGACGGCCTGGAAAAATACGAAGTTCCTCACAGCTAAGCTCTCTGTCATCTCCGTGGCGGCTGCTGCGCCTGAGCACCGCCTTCACTCTGGCTATAAATTCCATCATTCCAAAGGGCTTGGTAATATAATCGTCTGCCCCAGCTTCCAGAGCACGGACCTTATCAAATTCTGCTTCCTTGGCAGTTACCATAATGATGGGAATATCTCTGGTTCCGGAAGATTTTTTCAGTTTTTCCAGAATGGAATATCCATCCTCTCCCGGAAGCATAATATCAAGAAGAATCAGCTCTGGTTCCTCCTCTGCAAGGGCTTTCCACAATTCCTGGGAGTCTTCTAACCCTCTTGCATGAAATCCGGTCGTCTCCAATGTATATACTAAAAGATCACGGATGTTGTTATCATCTTCAACACAAAAAATCATTTTTTAGTATTCTCCTCCCATGTCTTACCTATTTTTACATTACCTGTAAATCATCATTATTTCTTAGTATACGTACTTTTTTCCCCTTATACAAGTGCACAACTGTAAAGTCACGGTAAAAAGCAGGAAAACAGGTTACCGTTCACGACCTGGCCAGTGACACGCTTCGCGATGCACAGAAATCATGCATTCGCATGTTTTCGCGCCGCAAAAATTATATTACCAGTTGCTGCCTCCGGAAATGATTCTCACAGGAATTTTTCCAGAGCAGCAACTGGCAACATCTACTCTCCCGGTTACGGAAGCATATAGTTCACACGGGCAACCTCCAGTTCGTGATGGAAATGTTCTCCCGGTGCATTTTTTACAGTGTCAAGGTGACTGTGTGTATCATAAAGATCCTCATGCACCTGAGTCACACAGACTCCGATATTGGAACAATGATCTGCGATTCTCTCCAGGCTGGTTGTAATATCAGAAAGCACAAATCCCATCTCTATTGTACACTCTCCGGCACGAAGACGATTTACATGACGTCTTTTCAGCTCACGGCTGAGCTCATCGATCACCTCTTCCAGAGGTTCAATTTCTTCGGCTGCTCTCATGTCCTGGTTTGCAAAAACGCTATACGCTTTTTCCACAATATCCGACACGGCTTTTTCCATAATGTGAAGTTCCTGCACTGCCTTGTCTGAAAAGCGGGCATTTTTTTCTGAAATTTCCTTTGCAGATTTCATAATGCTAAGTGCGTGGTCGGAAATACGCTCAAAATCTCCGATACAGTGAAGCATAATGGACAAGCTGTGGCTGTCTTCCAGAGAAAGATCTTTCTGATTCAACTTGATCAGATAGGTTCCCAGTTCGTCCTCATAGCGGTCAACCTTTGCTTCAATCTTTTCCACACGGAAAGCTGTCTCCTCCTGGAAATCATCCAGCAAGCCAAAAGAAAGGTTCAAAGCGGTTTTGGACTGCTCTGCCATTTTCCTGGCAGCTGTTTTGCTCTGCTCAATAGCAATACCAGGATTACTAAGAAAACGGGATTCCAGGATCATAAACTCCTGATCTTCTGCGGAAATAACTTTCTCCTCTTTTGTATCACGGACAGTTGCACATGCCATTTTTACAAGCATATCTCCAAATGGAAGAAGTACAAGTGTTGCAATGATGTTAAAGGCACTGTGGATCACTGCGATGCCGGCAGGACCTGCCACTTCTTCAATGAAAGAGAAATGTAAAAATCCATTCAGCACATAGAATACAACCATAAATGTAACAGTTCCTACAATATTGAAGTACAGATGAACGATTGCTGCGCGTTTTGCATTCTTAGTAGCACCGATTGAAGAAAGCATTGCTGTAATACAGGTTCCAATATTCTGTCCCATGATAATCGGAAGCGCTGCTCCGTAACGGACTGCACCAGTTACACAAAGCGCCTGGAGAATACCAACAGAAGCTGATGAAGACTGAATAACAGCAGTCAGAAGTGCACCGGCCAGCACACCTAAAACAGGGTTGGAGAACTTCAGAAGGATGTTTGTAAATTCCGGTACCTCTGCCAGAGGTTTTACGGCACCGCTCATGGTATTCATACCGAACATCAGCACTGCGAAACCAACCAGAATGTTTCCAATATCTTTCTTCTTTTCATCATGAAGGAAGACAATAAAAACAACTCCGATCAATGCCAGAATCGGTGAAAATGAGTTTAGGTTCAAAAGTCTTACAAAGAAATTGGAGCTTTCAATTCCTGCCAGGCTGAGAATCCATGCGGTAACAGTAGTACCGATATTTGCGCCCATAATAAAGCCAACAGCCTGGGACAGATGCATGATTCCCGAGTTTACGAAGCCGACTACCATAACTGTGGTTGCCGATGAAGACTGAATGATTGCAGTAACTGCTGCACCAACCAAAACTGCTTTCACACGGTTAGATGAAAGGTTTTCCAGAATCTTTTCCAGTTTACCGCCGGAAAGCTTTTCCAGACCGTCTCCCATTACCTGCATTCCATAAAGGAACATCGCCAGTCCGCCGACCAATGTCAGAATGCTAAAAAAATCCATTACGTTTCCTCTCCTTTTTTTATCCTTTTAAAAGTTTATTGGGTTCTTAATTTCTTTTGTTTACAAAACCAATATAAGTGGGCTGTGTAAAGTTTCGGGTGAGAAGAATGTTAAATATATGTAAAATACTTTACAATCTTGGATTTTCTTATACAGGAAAAATGTAAAGCCAGGCTGTTGAAAATGTAAAATATTTGTTTGATAGTTGATTTTACTGTATTTTCCAAATTTTACATTCAAAAAAATCCCCCAGGAAACATGAAGAATAATTTTACAATTATCGCTGCATATCTCATGAGGGATTTTTATATAATACATGTAATGATTCAGTATCTTCACTGTTACACACTTCGCGGAATAACATCATCAGACTCGTTCTAGAGCCTGTTTGAAAAAGACTCTGATACCTTTAAAATCCTCGGATTTCCTCTTCCTCTGAATGGGTTTTATCGATGGAGCGGATTTCCAGAAAGTAACTGTAACTATCATTTACCTTTACTTCCACTCTGTCGCCAATCTTATGACCTTTCAGTGCCATGCCAATCGGAGAGTCAATACTGATTCTGTTCTCCATGGAATTTCCCCGGATGGAAGTAACAAGCTTATATTTCTCAACCTCGTCATCTTCCTCAAAATAAACTTCTACAATGTCATCCATTCCAACCTCGTCACTACAGGATTTATCAGAAACGATGGTTGCTGTTTTTAACATATTCTCCAGATAGCGGATGCGACTCTCGTTCTGGTTCTTATGACGCTTGGCAGCGTAGTATTCAAAATTCTCACTTAAATCGCCCTGGGCACGTGCTTCCTTTACTGCCTCAATTGCCTCTTTGCGGACAACCAGCTTACGGTGCTCAATCTCCTGTTCAATTTTCTCTACGTCTTTTTTGGTGAGCTTCTCTCTCATTTTTATACATCTCCTTTATAGCTGCAACACCACTTTGCACACCACCTTAACAGATGGCAAAGAGTTTGTCAAATTACCAATGGAAAACATTAATTCCAATAATGCTATTGTTCACTCCATAAACAGAAACCCTATAATTTCTTTTTCCCCAGTCGGACTTCTTCCATCAGCTTCGCAGTCTCAGCATCTGCATGATCAAAAAGATAGGTATGACTGGACTGGCGGTGCTGATGCCATTCCTGGCGGAGCTGCTTTCTGGTCTCTTCGATTTCTTCTTTCAGACCTCTTGCGGAAATACGACTGGCGCCCTGCCCCATAATGATAATCTGTTCCAGTCCGTCTGAAGTAGCAACCGTTACCTGATGCTGTCTGCCGATTTTGTGGACTGTTTTTTCAATATATTGATCGGCAGTCTCCGCTTCTTTTGTGTAAACCACATGAATATTGTGATAAGTAAGCACTTCCTCCTGGTGTCCCTCCACCTTGTAAGCATCAAATACAAGAATCAAAGTACATTTCTTATATCCCTGATAATTACTTAAAATATCCATCAGCTTCGTCTGTGCTGCACGGACATCCGCATCTGCCAGTTCTTTCAGCTCCGGCCAGGCAAAAATAATGTTATAACCATCCACAAGAAGGTATTCTTCCTGGTCTTTTTTTGCAGAAGAACTGCTGCCAGAATAAGATAGGGCACTTACCACTTTTTTATAAGAAGACACGCGGTCTCTTTTCACCGGACCAAAGGTACGCTCAAAAATGGCCTGAAGTTCTTTGTCATCCTCATAGCTTCCACGGTAGGCAGATTCCGGCGGCTGGTAACCACTTCCCGCACGACTTCTACTTCCAGATGTATTTCTGGCAGTTCCTGTACTGCCAGCTCCACTGCATGCTGAATTTCTGGCACTTTGAGCAGTACCGTCTCCACTTGCAGGATTTCCAGAGCCTGACGCAGCATCCTCCCAGTCTTCCTCGCTGAGATCGTCCTCAAACTCTGCCATAATCCCAGTATCCAGGTGCATATACTCTTCCACTTCATACCATGGCACCACAAATCCGGCTCCATGGGCACAAAATACAGACCCGGTAGGATTATCCAGATCCCGCTCAGAATCGTAGCCGATCTGTTCCACGATCTCATCTTGATTTTTACAAGGCTCATATCCTTTTAAACTGCAGAACAGCCTTCCCATTCCCCTTGTATAAGAAACTACTTCTTTCTGGTAATCGCGCATAGTCGAAACAGGCGCTTTTCCCTTCAAAATAGCGGTATTTTCCTCTGTCTCCATAGGAAGAAGAGTTCCCTGCATTTTCTGGATATCATTCATTGCACGGCCAACAACCTCCACCGGCACTTCCAGCCGAAATTCATAGTAAGGCTCCAGCAGAACATTCTGTGCTTTCTTAAGCCCTTGGCGGATAGCCCGATAAGTAGCCTGACGGAAATCTCCGCCTTCTGTGTGTTTCTGGTGGGCCCGTCCGGTAAGCAGGGTAATCTGCATATCTGTGATCGGTGCACCAGTCAACACTCCTCTGTGTTCCTTTTCTTCCAGATGGGTGAGGATCAGTCTCTGCCAGTTCCGGTCCAGCACATCCTCACTGCAGGCGGTAAAAAACTGCATTCCGCTTCCTTGCTCCCCTGGTTCCAGAAGAAGGTGAACCTCCGCATAATGGCGCAAAGGCTCAAAATGTCCCACACCTTCCACAGGTGCCGCAATGGTCTCTTTATATACAATATTTCCCGTTCCAAAATCCACAGCCACATGGAACCGCTCCCAGATCAGCCTTTTCAGGATTTCGATCTGCACGTCTCCCATGAGCATGGCGTGGATTTCTCCCAGCTGCTCGTCCCATACAATATGAAGCTGAGGATCTTCCTCTTCCAGTTCTCTCAGCTTCTTCAGCATCTGGTGCACATCGCAGCCTTCTGGCAAAATAATCTGATAGTTCAGTACCGGCTCCAGTACTGGCATATTGGAGTTCTCTGTCACGCCAAGTCCCTGTCCAGGAAAAGTATGAGAAAGGCCTGTCACTGCGCACACGGTTCCCGCGGGCACTTCTTTCACCAATTCAAATCTGGCGCCAGAGTAAATCCGGATCTGGTCAGCCTTTTCCTCCCACACGTCCTCTCCTGCTGCCACATTTCCCTTGCTGGTAGTAAGAAGTTCTTTTACTTTCAGTGCCCCGCCTGTAATCTTCATATAGGAAAGACGGTTTCCCTGATCGTCTCTGGCAATCTTATAGACCTTCGCACCAAAAGCCTCAGGATATACCGGACATCTGGTGTACCTGTCCATTCCGCGGATCAGCTTCTCTACTCCTTCCATTTTCAATGCAGAGCCAAAATAGCATGGAAAAACCTTTCGATCTGCAATCAGACCGGTGATCTCTCTCCTGGATACTTCTCCTGTTTCCAGATATTTTTCCAGCAGTTTCTCGTCACACATAGCAAGGCTCTCCAGAAATTCTTCTGAAAATTTATTTTCCATCAAATTCTGCTGTTCTTTTTCCCCAGCCGGTAATTCCGGTTCCAAATCTCCATCAGCATTTTCATTTTCTGAAAAATCCATGCAGTTCTCATTCAGCCTTTTTTTCAATTCGGTCAAAAGAGCATCGTGATCCGTTCCATCCTGGTCCATTTTGTTCACAAAAATAAATGTGGGGATCTGGTACCGCTCAAGCAATTTCCATAAAGTCACCGTATGTCCCTGCACACCATCTGCACCGTTAATCAAAAGCACTGCATAGTCCAGAACCTGCAAGGTACGTTCCATCTCTGCAGAAAAATCCACATGCCCAGGCGTATCCAGAATGGTAACTCTTGTTTCCGGGAATTCCAGCACTGCCTGCTTGGAAAAAATCGTGATTCCCCGCTCGCGCTCAAGGGGAGAGGTATCCAGATATGCATCCTTGTGATCCACTCTTCCAAGCTTTCGTATCTTGCCGCTTAAATATAAAAGTGCTTCTGACAATGTAGTTTTTCCTGCATCTACATGAGCCAGCAGCCCCATACAAATATTTTTCTTTATTTTCTCTGACTGTTCACCCACGAAAACGCCTCCTGTTGTAAAAATCTCTTTTTTCAGTATATCACAACAGAAGGCGCCAGTCGAGACACAGGTGTTTATTTCATTATTTTCAATAAATCACCAGAGCGTGTTATGCTATGAACGCCAAAATTTGTTTTATAATAAAATTGTTTTATCTTTACAATATTTGATAACATGATATAATTCATACGTGATAAAAAAAGTACAATAAAGTAACCATTTAACAGAAAGTGAGAACTTCCATATGAATCCCTTAAAAAAAATATACTGTCGGATTTTTCAGAATGTATTCAAATTTGCCCTTCCATTCCTGCCATACCGAAATCCGGAGATCATCAGCAGTCTGAAAGCTGTTCCTGATGTGCTGAAAAAGAAAAAATGTGAAAATGTGCTGATTATTACAGATGCAGGAATCCATAAGCTTGGTCTTACAGACCGCCTTGAAAAAGTGTTGACAGACAGCAGCATTCCCTATATTCTTTATGACAAAACAGTAGCAAATCCTACCACTGTGAATGTGGCTGAGGCACTTGAACTTTATCATGAAAATAACTGTCAGGCCATTATAGGCTTCGGCGGAGGCTCCAGTATGGACTGCGCCAAGGCAGTAGGCGCCAGAGTCGCCAAACCTCATCAGTCTCTTGCAAAGATGAAAGGAATCCTGAAAGTGCACAAAAAGCTTCCACTTCTTATCGCCGTTCCAACCACTGCAGGAACCGGAAGCGAAACTACACTGGCAGCGGTAATTGTGGACGCCGAAACCCGGCATAAATATGCCATCAATGACTTCCCGCTGATTCCCCGATACGCTGTGCTTGACCCCAAGGTCACATTAAGCCTTCCACCATTCATCACCGCTACTACAGGTATGGACGCACTCACCCACGCAGTGGAAGCTTATATTGGTAATTCCACTACACCAGGCACTCGTAAAAATGCCCGGGATGCAGTGCAGCTGATTTTCGAAAATCTGGACACTGCTTACACCGACGGAAGCAATAAAGAAGCGCGCCGGAATATGCTCCGCGCCTCTTATTTCGCTGGCTGTGCTTTTACAAAATCCTATGTAGGCTATGTACATGCAGTTGCCCATTCTCTGGGAGGACAATACAATGTTCCACATGGACTTGCCAACGCTGTACTTCTCCCTTATGTTCTGGAAGCTTACGGAAAAACAATTTATAAGAAGCTGGCAGCCCTTGCTGTTGCTGCCGGGGTTGCCTCCAAAGAAACACCGGAAGAAAAAGCCGCATTAAACTTTATCCAGGCGGTCAAAGACATGAAGGCCCGCTTCGGAATCGGCGATACCATACCGGAAATCCAGGAAGAAGACATTCCGAAGCTGTCCCACTATGCGGACAAAGAGGCGAATCCGCTGTATCCGGTACCGGTACTGATGGATGCACAGGAGCTGGAGAAATTTTATTATATGCTGATACCGGCTAAAGAAAACACAGTGCAATAAAAAACTAAAGCGTGTTTGAAAAATACCATATTGTCACCTTTATAACATTACATTCGGTAATCTCAATTTAAATAAGATAGTTTTGAATTACCCCCTTTATAGCCTTTTACATTATGTAAACTATATTTCAAAACATCAAATACATTATAAATAATCAGAAAGGACTTTCCCATGACCCAGGAAGCAATCCAGGAAATCATCCGCAAGCAGCGGAACTATTTTTATACAGGTGCTACCTTAAATATTGACTTTCGCATCACTGCCTTAAAAAAGCTGCAAACCTCCATCCAGTCCCACCAGGAGCAGATCAATGCTGCCCTGAAGTCAGACCTTGGAAAAAGCAGCTTTGAGAGCTACATGTGCGAATCCGGTCTCGTTCTTAGCGAGATTACCTATATGCTAAAGCACATCCGATCCCTTTCCAGAGAAAAAAACGTGCACACCCCACTTGCCCAGTTCCATTCCAGAAGTTACAGGAAGCCGTCCCCATACGGTGTCACCCTGATCATGAGCCCATGGAACTATCCCTTCCTGCTTACCTTTGATCCGCTGGTAGACGCCATCGCCGCCGGAAACACTGCAGTATTAAAACCCAGCGCCTACTCTCCTGCCACCAGCAATATCATCTGCGAAATCGTCCGCGAATGTTTTCCGGAAGAATATGTTGCCGTTGTTATGGGCGGGCGCCAGGAGAACTCCTGCCTTCTTCAGGAGCACTTCGACTACATCTTTTTCACCGGCAGCCAGGCTGTGGGAAAAGAGGTTATGCGCCATGCCAGCGAGCACCTCACTCCTGTTACCCTGGAGCTTGGGGGAAAAAGCCCCTGCATTGTAGATAAATCTGCAAATATCAAGCTTGCCGCCAAACGTATTGTATTCGGAAAATATCTGAACTGTGGACAAACCTGCGTAGCTCCTGACTACATTTACTGTCACAGTGAAGTGAAAGATGAGCTTCTGAAGCAGATTCAGAAACAGATTCGTAAGCAGTTTGGCAAATCACCTCTGGATAACAAAAATTACGGAAAGATCATCAACGAAAAGCATTTCAACCGCATTCAGAACCTGATCGATCCTGCGAAAATCATCTGCGGCGGAAATGCCCGTCCCGAAACTTTACAGATTGAACCTACCGTCATGGATCAGGTAACCTTCGAAGATGCCGTAATGCAGGAAGAAATTTTCGGTCCGGTAATGCCTGTCCTTACCTTTAATTCCATAGATGAAGTAATCCGAAATGTAAATTCCATGGCACATCCTCTGGCTCTTTACATTTTTGCCCAGGACAAAGCCATCTGCGAAAAAATCACCTCTGAATGTGGCTT
>ULRK01025728.1_pt1 | contig 16423 bp, 9 predicted proteins | sample 1955341 | NCBI WGS metagenome assembly ULRK01 (sample SAMEA4835680, study PRJEB28245) | human gut metagenome | biome: gut microbiome; material: fecal sample | place: Denmark | collected 2008
GGGTATCGCTCTGGCGGAGGGGCGGGTCGGTGGTGTCGTCCTCATAGTTCTCGATCATGACGCCCGTGTACCGGATGCCGAACCGCTCGGCCAGCTGGACGAGGTCCGGCCACCAGACCTTGGCGTAGAAATCCGCGATGCTCAGGCCGTAATCCTGCCGGATGTACTGGCCGTCGCCCTCCGGCACCGGCGAGGGAAAGTCGTCCAGAAAAAAGACGGCGCTGTTGAGCACCGGGTAGGCGCAGGCATCCCCCAGCAGGCTGTACGAGGCCGCATAAAAGCCTCGCATGACCTTGTCGTAGACGCCGATGTTGTCCACCACCACCCGGCCCTTGCCGAGTTCGGTGCTCCAAATCAGCGGGACGCCCTCGTCCCCGGTGACGGCATACACCGCCGCATCGTCCCGCAGCTGCACCGCCATGGAGGATTCGAACGGGTCGCTCAGCTCATACCGCTGCCCGCCGCCCAGCAGGAAGCCCTCGGCCGGCACGATGCTCTCGGCCGTTTTGCAGTTCCACGCTGAGGCCAGCACCCCAAGTTTCTGGGCCACCACATCGAACGCCCCGCACTTTTCGGGCGTCATCGCAAAGAGGACATTGCCGCCCTGCTCCACCCAGTCCATCAGGTCGAGCAGGCGCAGGCCCAGCGGCTCGAAGTTCGGCACCAGCACCACGATGGTCTCGTAGTTTTCAAAGGCCGGAAGTGCTTCCGGGGCGGTGTCGGCAAGGTCTGCGGCCTCGGCGGGGACCTTCATATCCTGCAGAATCTGTTCCAACTGTTCTTTTGCCTCTGCCACGCTCACCTGGCGGCTGTCGCAGAGCAGCAGGCAGACGGGGGCCTGCCCCGCCAGTGCTTCTTCCTTGGTCAGGGCATGGTCGAGCGCCCCGATCTGAACATGGGCCACGGTGTACTGCACCCCGCTGCGCTCCGCAAACAAAGCCCCTGCCAGCAACAGGAACACCAGCCAGACCAGCAGCAGCCTGCCCCACCGGAACCGCCCCTTCCACAGCCGGTTCATGCGGCACCTCCTTTCCAGAACGCCAGTTCCTGCCGCCCCGCAGCGCTCAGGTAGACCTGGGTGCGCTCCATCTCCTGCAGGATGCTCCGCACTTCGGCACCGCTTTTCCGGGCGGCGGCGCTGCGCAGCCGCAGCAGCCAGGGCGTTTCCCGCACCGGCCAGCGGCGGACCAGCTCTTCAAGCGTCTGCTCCGCAGCCTTGTACTCCTGCAATTGCAGCTGCACCTCTGCCAACCGGCAGCCGAGGCTGTAGCCCTCCTCTCTGGGGCTGTCGGCCAGCTGCAGCTTGAGCAGCCGCTCCAGCTGTCGGCGCTGCAGTTCGGCTGCGCGGCCCTGCGCCAGCCCCAGCTTCAGCGAGCGTTCCAGCGCGTCGGCGTAAGCCGCCAGCACCTCCCGGTCGTTCGGGTCGTCGGCAAAGCGGCAGGCGTCCTGCTGCAAGGCAAGGTCCGCCTGCTTGGAGATCTGTGCCATGGCCGTGGCCGCGTAGTGCACCACCTCGCTGTCGTCGTTCATGCGGGCCTGCTGCAGCAGGTCGTAATACTGCACCGGGTCCTCCGTGAGCACCGACAGGATCAGCTTCCGCCGCTGCTCGGCGGTGTTCAGGATCAGCGCCTCTTCCAGCGGCACCGTTGCCGCCGTGCCGGCCCGGTCTTCGACCCGGATGCTGCGGTGGAGCTCATCGTCTACCCGCAGTTTTTCCACAAGGTCTGTGTGCAGTCCGTTCCGTCTCATACCCGCACCTCCTGCTTTGCTGCGGGCTTCGTTCTGGCCCGCACCATGGCCGTTTCGGCCAGCCCGCAGAGGATGCGGAACATGTTCTGGTAATAGAGCGACATCTGCTCCCCTGCCGCATCGTGCAGCAGGATCAGCGCCCGCAACTCCCCGTTTTCCCGCACGGCCGCGCCGAACATGGGCAGGCCGGGCGTCAGTTCCCGGTTCACCCACAGCCCGTCCTGCTCGATGCCACGCAGCACCGGGCCAAGGCCCGTGCCTTCCAACAATTGCGGGCAGCGGGCGGCAAAGTCCGCGCTGCAGGCGGCCCGCCGGGCCAGATGCCGCCGGGCGTCCACGCGGTAGACCGCCGCGCTGTGATTTTCGAGCACATCTTCCAGCACCTCCACGATCTTCCGGGGCAGCTCCTGCGCCGGGGCCGCGTCCAGCGCTTTGGTCACGGCATACACCTTGCCGAAGCTGTCTCTCCGGCCCAGGATCTGCCGCCGGAACGAGCGCTTGTCCTCCAATGTATCCTGATACAGCTGCCGCACGAACCGCAGCCGCTCTTCCAGCAGTTTCCGCTCCTCCTCGGCAAAGCGGAGGTCCTCGGCGCTGCGCAGCTGCACATAGCCGCACACCGCCCCCACCACGAAATACACGAGGAAGGCCAGCCAGTTGGACGGCTCGTAGAAGAGCAGCAGCGGCGACGCGCCCTCGGCCCAATAGCCCGCCGCCAGCGAGAGCGACGCCAGAAACGCCGCCGCCACGCCTGCGTTCAGGCCGTAGACATCGGCGATGAGCACGATGAACGCCAGCCGGAAATCCACCACCCGGAACTGCGCCTGGGTGCTGGTCATCTGCACCAGCAGTTCGGATACGCCCCAGGCCCCCAGCAGTTCCAGCACCGGGAGCAGCAGCCGGTGCCGCGCGGCAAAGCCGCTGAGCCGTTCCGGCCATTTTTTGCGGCGGGGCTGCTTTTCCTGCCGGAAGAACCGGGGCAGGTCGTCCAGCAGGTCGTACCGGGGGAACCACCCATACGCCCGGCGCAGCTGGCCGTCGTCGGGCGGGTACTCCCGGACAAGGTCGCTGCCGTAGGTCACGGTCAGGCCGGGGCAGAGGGCTTTCCACGCCTCGCCCAGCTGCTCATAGTTCCAGTGGAAGACCACCGGGGCGGTCAGGCTCTCCCACTCCGGCGTCCAGTTGTCGAACACCCGCAGCACCAGCTCGGACAGGTCTTCCATGCACAGAGCCGCCACCGGGGCAAGGGCCTGCTCTTCAAAATGCAGTTCCCCGCTCTTCGGGCGGGTCAGCAGCTGCGCGATGCCCACCGGCGCACCGGTGCAGTCGGTGCCGTAGAGATAGGGCAGGTGCAGCACTTTGATCTGCACCCTGCTCGTCTCGGCGTAATGGCGGCAGAGAGCCTCCGCCGCCTGCGCCAGCACCGATTTGCCGATGAACGGCGTCAGCACGGCTTCCGGTCCAGCCAGATAAAGCAGCTGGCTGGGCCGCTCCCGGTTGGCCTGCAAAACACGGCGCAGGCGGTCCAGTTCGCCCTCCTGCTCGCTGTGCGGGGTCAGATACTCCGAGAAATAGACGATGCGGTCAAACTCGTAGCTGTCCACCAGCTGGCCGATGCGCTCCTTGCTGTCCAGCGTGATGGTCCGGATGCGCGGCGGGTGCGGCTGGCCCCGTGCGCAGGTAATGAGGACATGGTCCTCTGGGAACGCCATCTCCACCCAGGCAGGGGTCACGAAACAGGTGTTCCCGGTCAATAGAATCTCCACAGCAGTTCCTCACTCATCCTCAACGTTCTACCGGCCCGCCCCCTCTCCGGCAGGGGCGTTCCGCTAGGGCAATTATAAGCGGTGTCCGCCGCAAGGTCAAGAAAAAAGATGCGACAATACGCATGTTTTTGTTTACTGTTTCGATTCACTTCGGATGCTTGCCCGCGCATTCTGCAGCATCCGACAGCCTTTTGGGCGCAGCATTTTCACACAAGTCGGAGGTGCACGTCTTCTTTCGGGTCGCTCCGCTGCGCCGCATTTCGCCAAAATCCACATGGATTTGCAGAAACATTAACGAACTTTATGTTGCGTTTGTTCCAATTTTGCTGTAAAATAAAAAAATGACAGCCTTGGAAATATCAGGAAACTGTGAGGACGATAGTATGATAAAAAAAATCTCCCGCCGCTCGTTTTTACAGGCCACCGGTGTGCTGGCAGCTACGGCAGCGCTGACCGCCTGCGGCGGCAAGGCTGAAGCCGACAAGAGCAGCAGCCAGAACGGCAAAATTCAAATCACCTTTTATCTGTGGGATCGCTCTATGATGAAAGCGCTTACTCCGTGGCTGGAAGAAAAATTTCCGGAGTATGCGTTCACCTTCATTCAGGGCTTCAACACCATGGACTACTACCGCGACCTGCTGAACCGTGCGGAGCAGCTGCCGGATATCATCACCTGCCGCCGCTTCTCCCTGAACGATGCGGCACCTCTGGCAGAGCACCTGATGGACCTGAGCACTACCGAGGTCGCAGGTACCTTCTATTCCAGCTACCTGAACAACAATCAGGAGCCGGACGGGGCGATCCGCTGGCTGCCCATGTGCGCCGAGGTGGACGGCACGGCTGCCAATGTTGATCTGTTTGCGCAGTACAACATCCCCCTGCCCACCAACTATGCCGAGTTCGTGGCGGCCATCAATGCCTTTGAGGCGATCGGCATCAAGGGCTATCAGGCAGACTGGCGGTATGACTACACCTGTCTGGAAACCATGCAGGGCTGCGCGATCCCGGAGCTGATGAGCCTGGAGGGCACCACATGGCGCATGAACTACGAGAGCGAGACCGAGGACGGCTCCACCGGTCTGGACGATGTGGTATGGCCGAAGGTCTTTGAAAAATACGAGCAGTTTCTCAAGGATGTGCGGGTGCAGCCCGGTGACGACCGGTTGGAGTTGAACCCCATCGCCAAGCCTTTCTATGCGCGGCAGACCGCCATGATCCGCACCACCGCAGGCATAGCGGATGTAATGCCTGACCAGTACGGCTTTAACGCGTCTATTCTGCCCTATTTCGGCGAGACTGCCAACGATAGCTGGCTGCTGACCTACCCCATGTGTCAGGCGGCAGTTTCCAACACGGTAGCGCAGGACGAGGCAAAGCTGGCTGCGGTGCTGAAGGTACTTGAGGCTGTGTACAGTGCAGAGGGTCAGAGCAAGATGGCTGGCGGTGCTGCCGTGCTCTCTTATAACAAGGAGATCAATATTACCTTCTCCGCTTCTCTGGAACACGTTGCGGATATCATCAGCGCAAATCATCTGTATATGCGTCTGGCCTCCACCGAGATGTTCCGTATTTCGGAAGACGTAGGGCACAAGATGATCACCGGCGAATACGATGCCAGGGCCGCATACGATGCGTTCAATGAGCAGCTGGTCACCCCCAGAGCAGACCCCGAAGCCGAGGTGCTGTTCACCCAAAACACCGCATACTCCATCGACATGACCGACCACGGCAGCGCTGCGGCTTCCTCGCTGATGAACGCCCTGCGCGCCACCTATGATGCGTCTATTGCAGTCGGCTATTCGCCGCTGGTGTCCACCTCCATCTACTGCGGCGAGTACAGCAAGCAGCAGATTTTGTGGGTGATGGCCGGCAACTACGCTGTCTCGCAGGGTGAATATACCGGTGCAGAGCTGCGGCAGATGATGGAGTGGCTGGTAAACGTGAAGGATAACGGCGCAAACCCCATCCGTCACCGGAATTATATGCCCGTGACCAGCGGCATGGAATACAAGGTGACCGAATACGAGCAGGGCAAGTTCCGCCTGGAAGAAGTCACCATCAACGGTGCACCGCTGGACGATACCGCCACCTATACCGTATTTGTGGCGGGCACGGATGTGTGGATAGAAAATGAGGCCTACTGCAACTGCCCCATGCCGGAGAACCTGAAAACCAAGCGGACGGAATACGCCATTGAAGGGGCAGAAAGCCGCTCCTGCCTGAAGGATTCGCTGGCGGTCAGCAAGCAGTTCCCCGCCCCCTCCGAGTATCTGACCATTGTACAGGGAGAATAAACTCTTGAAAAATGAAACTAAGATGCGGCCTGCGATAAAAAACCGTATTCTCGCAGTCATAGCAGTGCTGCTGCTCGGCATCGGTATTTTGACGAGCTTTGTTGTCTTTACGGATTTCATGGAGCAAACCATCTACGAGGAAAGCACGGCACACCTTACCGAGATCTACCATCAGGCAAACCAGACCCTTTACAATAAGGTATCCTTCAACTGGGGTGTCATGCGGATGTGGACACCTTATCTGGAACGTTCGCAAAGCGATGCCGATGTCTGCGCTTTCCTTGCACAGGCAAAAGAAGAATACCAGTTTACAGACTTTTTCTTCGTCTCACGGGATGGCTCCTATATCACGCTGGACGGCGAACAGGGCTATCTCGATCTGGGACGAATGCTGTCGCAGCTGATCCTGGAGCAGCAGCCCATCGTGGCAAACTCGGTGGTCCCGGACAAGCCGGAGATCATGGTGTTTGCCGTTCCCACGGCAAAAGGCAGCTATCAGGGCTTTGCGTACGAAGCCATTGCCGTCACCTACAACAACAAAGATCTGGTGGACTCCCTGAAGATCTCTGCCTTTGAGGGGCACGGCAGCACCTTTGCCGTGCTGCCGGATGGCCGTGTGGTACTGGACAGCAGCAGTGCGGACATGCGCGGTGTGCACAATATCCTTGCCATGCTCAAAAATTCGGCTGGTTTTACGGACGAACAGATCACTGCCCTGCAAAAGGCTTTTGCCGCCGGGAAGAGCGGCAACCTTGAGTTTTCCATCCATGGCGTCGGCTATTACATGGTTTATGGTTCTGCCTCCTTCCAGAACTGGACGGTCCTTGGCATTGCCCCCAAAAGCATTGTGAACGCCAACATGAACCGGCTGCAATACACCACCATGGCTGTGATGAGCAGCATCGTGGGAATGCTGGCTGTTACAGCTTTGCTGCTGGTGGTGCAGAGCAACCGGCAAAAGCTGCGGAAAAAGGATCAGCAGCTGCTGGCCCGTGAAGAGCTGTTCTCAAGCCTTTCCCGCAACGTGGACGATGTGTTCCTGATGATCGACACCGGCACCGGCAAGGTGGAATACATCAGCCCCAACGTCCGGCGCATTCTGGGCATCTCCCCCGAAGCGGTGCAAGAGGATTTCCATGTTCTATGTTCTGCCGGGGGCGATAATTGCAGATCACCGCTGGACGATCTGATGCAGATGGAGCAGGGTACGCAGCAGGAATGGGATCGGGAGTTTATCCATCAGGAGACCGGCGAGCCACACTATATCCACGTGACCGGCTTTATCAATGATGTACAGGGCGCAAAAAAGTGCATCGTGGATCTGTCTGACCGCACAGGCGAGCACCAGACCACGCTGGCCGTGGAAGCCGCCCTGGAAGTAGCCGAAAAGGCCAGCCAGGCCAAGACCGACTTCCTCTCCAACATGAGCCACGATATCCGCACCCCCATGAACGCCATCATCGGCATTACCACCCTGATGAAAAACGAGCTGCACCAGCCGGAAAAGCTGGCCGATCATCTGGATAAGCTGGAAACCTCCGGCAGGCTGCTGCTGAGCATCATCAACGACATTCTGGATATGAGCCGCATCGAGAGCGGCAAGACCACCCTGAATGTGGAAAAGATGAACCTGCCACAGCAGGTCAGCCAGCTGGACAGCGTCATTCGCCAGCAGGCAGGCCAGCGCCGCCAGACCTTTACGGTAAACACCCTTGTGCAGCACGAAAATCTGCTGGCCGACCCCACCCGCCTCAATCAGGTGCTGATGAACATCCTCTCCAATGCGGTCAAGTACACGCCCACCGGCGGGCACATCCGGCTGGAGGTAGAGGAACTTACCCATACCGAGCATTACGCCAAATACCGCTTTGTGGTACAGGATGACGGCATCGGCATGAGCGAGGCTTACCAGAAGACCCTCTTTGACCCCTTTACCCGCGAAGAGCGCTCCGGCACCAACAGGGTGCAGGGCACGGGTCTGGGCATGGCCATCACCAAAAACATCGTGGACCTGATGGGCGGCTCCATCAGCGTGGAGAGTGCCACCGGCAAGGGCACCCGCTTTGAGGTCGTGCTAGAATTCCCCATCGACGCCGAAGCGGACGCGGTGCCAAAGGCGCAGGCGCTCCCGGAGGAGCCGGAAGACGTCTCTCCCCTGTGCGGGATGAACTTCCTCTGCGCCGAGGACAACGCCATCAACGCCGAGATCCTGGAGCTGCTGCTGGAATCCAAGGGCGCACACTGCAAAATTTACCCCAACGGGCAGGAGCTTGTGGATGCGTTCGCCCGCGTCAAGCCCGGCGAGTATGACATGATCCTGATGGATGTGCAGATGCCGGTGATGGACGGCCTCGAAGCCGCCCGCCGCATCCGCAGCAGCGAAAACCCGCTGGGCCGGGTCATCCCCATCCTCGCCATGACGGCAAACGCCTTTTTGGAAGATATGCAGAAGAGCAAGGAAGCCGGGATGGACGAGCATCTGTCCAAGCCCGTGGACATCGACGCGCTGGAACAGACCGTCAAGCGCTTCCGCGTTACCCCCCCGAAAATAAATAGTGGAATCGCACGGTTTCGCAGATGACCGACACCCACGACCTGGCAGAGCCGCCCATTTGCGGCCCAGCTCTTTTTTGTGAGAGAGCAATCATGATGAATCAAAGGATTGGATGGTATTGCGTATGGAACGACAGCCAAATAAAATTCAGCTTATGTTGCTATCGGCACTTGCCCAATTGAGCGCCTGCCTGATCGTCTGGAATTTTCATATTCCAAATCCAAATATCGTGCTTTTTGTTGTTCTTTCTGCTGTGCTCGTGAAATGCGGCTATGCAGCAGGAATCGTAAGCGGCCTCATTGCATTCCTATACTCCGCGTTTTTCTTTTCTACCGACCACAGCTTTTTTCTTTACACCTCTTTGAACCTTCAAAAGCTCATCGTGATCGGCCTTGGTATCGCTGCGAACATTCTGCTGATCGGTCACATGCAAAGGCAGTTCGAGCGCTCCAACATGGAAAAGATGCAGGCCGAAACCGAGGAAAAGCTTCAAGAAACAACAGAGAGCTACCGTGCAAAACTTTACCGCGATGTCTTGACTGGCACATACAACCGCCGCTACTATGAGGATATCGCATCCCGTATCGTCGGCCCCGCAGGCATCGCGCTGATGGATGTGGACGATTTCAAGATCTGCAACGACACCTATGGGCATCACGCCGGAGATCTGGCGCTGGAAGCAGCGGCAAACGCCATTCAGTCCTGCATCCGCAGCTCCGATCTGCTCATCCGCTACGGCGGGGATGAATTTCTGCTGGTGCTGCCCGGCATTCCGAGCGATATCCTGCAAACCAAGCTGGAGCAGATCAGAGCCGCCGTGCAGCAGGCTACTGTACCCGGTTATTCGCATTTTCGCCTCTCACTGAGCATCGGCGGAACGATGCAGGCCATCACCGACTCGATGGAGAATGCGGTTCGCCGGGCAGACCGGCTGATGTATCAGGCAAAGTGCCGTAAGAATGCCGTCACGGTGGAACTCCCCGAAAACGCGCTGACCGCGCAGGAAGAACTGGTGGAGGAGAAGCCGCAGATCCTTCTTGTGGATGACTCTGAAATGAACCGCCTCATCCTGTCCGAAATCCTGCAAGGCGACTACCGTATTTTGGAAGCAAAAGATGGCCGGGAATGTATGGATGCCTTGCAGGCCAAAGCCGGGAATCTTGCGCTGGTGCTGCTGGACATCAACATGCCGGTCATGGACGGTTTCGAGGTGCTCAAGGCCATGAACGCCAACCACACCATCGAGGACATCCCGGTCATCATGATCTCCAGCGACGACTCCGACGCCGCGATCCGGCGCTCCTATGAGCTGGGAGCCAGCGATTACGTCAACCGCCCCTTCGATGCGCGCATCGTCTACCGCCGCGTGACCAACACCATCAAGCTGTACGCCAAGCAGCGGCGGCTGGTGCAGATGGTGTCGGACCAGATCCGCGCCCGCGAAAACAACACCGATATGCTGGTGGGTGTGCTGAGCCATATCGTGGAGTTCCGCAACGGCGAGAGCGGCGCCCATGTGCGGCACATCCGCATCATCACCGAGCTGCTGCTCCACCGCCTGCTGGAGATCAGCAGCCAGTACCCCATCACCGCCGAGCAGCAGGACAACATCCCGCTGGCCTCCGCCCTGCACGACATCGGCAAGATCGGCATCGACGAAAAGATCCTCAACAAACCCGGCAAGCTGACCCCGGAAGAATTTGAGGTCGTCAAGACCCACAGTATGCTGGGGGCCGAGATGCTGCACCAGCTGGAAGACTTCAACGAGCAGCCGCTGCTGCAGACCGCCTACGAGATCACCCGCTGGCACCACGAGCGCTGGGACGGGCGCGGCTACCCGGATGGGCTGAAGGGCGATGAAATTCCCATCAGCGCACAGCTGGTCGCGCTGGCCGATGTGTACGATGCACTGACCAGCGAACGCTGCTACAAAAAAGCCTTCTCCCACGAAAAAGCCGTGCAGATGATCCTGAACGGCGAGTGCGGAGCATTCAACCCTTTGCTGCTGCAATGCCTGACGGATGTGCAGACCGACCTGAAAGTCCAGTTGCAGCAGCGGACGCAATAACAACAGGAGAACGAAAGCCCCCATGAAACACCTCATCTCACGCCGTGCATTCCTGAACGGATGCACCCTGCTGGCGGCCTCGACGGCCCTCGGCGGCCTGACTGCCTGCGGCGGAACGGACGCGAAGAACAGCGGTCTGCCGCAGATCCTCATCGGAAGTGACACCTACCCGCCCTATATTTATCTGAACAATGACGGCACCCCGGCCGGGATCGATGTGGAGATCGCCACCGAGGCATTCCGCCGCATGGGATACGCTGCACGATTTGAAGTCATCGACTGGGAGCAGAAGACCGCCCTTGTGGAAAGCGGCGCCATCGACTGCATCTGGGGCTGCTTTTCCATGCAGGGCCGCGAAACGCTCTACCGGTGGGCCGGGCCTTACATGGTGAGCCGTCAGGTCGTGGCTGTGAACGCCGACAGCAGCATCCAGTCCCTCAGCGACCTTGCCGGGAAGACCGTTATGGTGCAGAGCACCTCCAAGCCAGAGAGCATCTTCCTCAGCGGCTCCGACCCGCGCATCCCGCAGACCGTCGAGGTGTTCAGCATCGAAGACCGCAGTGTGCAGTATGCCATGCTGGCCTGCGGCTATGTGGACGCCATCGCCGCCCACGAGACGGCCATCCTGCAATACATGAAAGACAACAACGCGGTGTTCCGCATCCTCGAAGAGCCGCTGCTGGTCACCGGGCTGGGCGTTGCCTTTGCCAAAAATGACAGCCGCGGGCTGGACCACCAGCTGAACGATACCTTTGCGCAGATGCGCGAGGACGGCACACTGGAACGGATCGTCGGCAAATACCTGGAACATGCTTCGCAGTATCTGGAGGTGGACACCATTGACGCGTAACAACAAAACCACTCCGAACACGCGGACCTGGGTGCTCTACATTCTCGTCGGTGTGCTCTTCATGGCGGGGGTCGTCCTGGCTTCCGGCTGGAAAGCCCTGCATGCGACCGAAGAGCGTTTCTGCCAGACGATCGCGTTCGTCAAATCGCAGTCCACCAGTTTTGAGCAGTACAACGATACCATCACGGCCAAAGCGCTCCGCCGCACGGCGGTCTCGGTGCACCAGCTGGCCGGTGACGCCGCACTCGACCTCTCCGACCCGCACTGCCTGAAACAGCAGACCGAGACGCTCTGGCTCACCGGCATTTCCGTGCTGCGCCCGGACGGCACACTCCTGTGCGAGTACACAGCGAACGGCATCGGCTATGCCCAGCTGGAAGACCGGCTCAAAAAGGAGACCGCGCTGGACGTCTTCCGCTTCCCGCAGAAGACCTACCTGAAGCGCGTTCTGCTGGCAGACGGGTCTGCCGTGGATGTGGCGGCACACCGGGCCGACCACGAAGAGGTCATCCTGCTGGCCTATCGCTGCACCCCGGCCAAATTTGTCGAGGGGACGGCACTGTCGGTGCAGAGCATTCTGGACGGCTACCCAGAAGAGACCAGCGGCACCCTGTTCATCGTGCAGAACAATCAGGTCATTGCGTCCAACCGCCCGGAGCTGATCGGGCAGGACACCACCGCAAGCCCGCCGGTGCAGGAGATCCGCAGCGCCGGGCTTGCGGAAAAGCTGACGCCCACCCACGGCTGGAACGGCTCCGGCTGCTATTTCGGCATGTACAGCCACGGCCGGTCGTTCGACCTCTATGCGTACACGGATGAAAAAACCGTGTTCCGCGAGTCGCTCACGCTGGTCTTAACGGCACTGGTCTGTTACATCCTGCTCGTTTCGGTCTTGCAGATGCTGCGCCGACGCTCGGTGCAGGAGATGGAGCAGCAGAAAAAAGAGCAGGAGAAGAAGTATCAGACCCAGCTGGAAGAGCAGAACCGCAAACTGGAGATCGCGCTCCAGCACGAGGGCGCGGCCAACCGCGCCAAGCGGGAGTTCCTGTTCAACATGAGCCACGATATCCGCACCCCGATGAACGCCATCATCGGCTTCACCTCGCTGGCGGCGACCCACATCGACAACCGCGAGCAGGTGCTGGACTACCTGAAAAAGATCTCCACCTCCAGCCAGCATCTGCTCTCCCTCATCAACGATGTGCTGGATATGAGCCGCATCGAGAGCGGCAAGGTCAAGATCGAGGAAAAGGCAGTGCATCTGCCCGATCTCGTCCACGATGTGCGCTCCATCATCCAGCCCAATGTCGCGGCCAAACGGCTGTCGCTCTTCATTGATACCATGGACATCGAGGATGAGGACATCATCACCGACCCGCTGCGGCTGAACCAGATCCTGCTGAACATCCTGTCCAACGCCATCAAGTTCACCCCCACCGGCGGCATGATCAGCATCCGCATCGCCCAGAAGAACGGTGCGCCCAAGGGCTGCGTCTGCTATGAGTTCCGCATCAAGGACAACGGCATCGGCATGAGCGAAGAGTTCCAGAAGCACATCTTCGAGGAGTTCAGCCGGGAGGAAAGCTCCACCGTCAGCGGCATTCAGGGCACCGGCCTGGGAATGTCCATCACCAAGAACATCGTGGATCTGATGGGCGGCACCATCGCCCTCACGAGCGAGCCGGGCAAGGGCACCGAGTTCATCGTGACCCTCTGCTTCACACGCAGCGGGCAGAAAGCAGAGCCCAAGCAGCTCCCCCAGCTGGAAGGGCTGCGCGCACTGGTGGCAGACGACGATACCAACACCTGCCTGAACGTCAGCACCATGCTGTCCAAGATCGGGATGCGGCCGGAGTGGACGATCTCCGGCAAGGAAGCGGTCATCCGCACCAAATATGCGGTGGAGCAGGGCGATGAGTTCAGCGTCTACATCATCGACTGGCTGATCCCCGACATGAACGGCATCGAGATCGTGCGGCAGATCCGCAAGGTGATCGGGAATCGCTGCCCCATCATCATCCTGACCGCCTACGACTGGGCGGACATCGAGGACGAGGCCCGCGCCGCCGGAGTGACCGCGTTCTGCGAAAAGCCGCTCTTCCTCTCGGAGCTGCGCCGCGTTCTGGCCGAACCGTTCCGTGCAGAGCCTGCCTCCGAGCCCGCTCAACCCACTGCGGCCGACCTCAAGGGGAAGAAGCTCCTGCTGGTGGAAGACAACGAGCTGAACCGTGAGATCGCACTGGAGATCCTGAAAGAAGCCGGTTTTGCGGTGGATACCGCCGAGGACGGCGCGGTCGCCGTCCAGAAGATAAAGCAGGCGGCCCCCGGCCAGTATGACCTGATCCTGATGGACATCCAGATGCCCAATCTGGACGGTTACGAGGCCACGCGGCAGATCCGCGCCCTGCCGGACGCCGAGAAAGCCAGCATCCCTATCTTTGCGATGACGGCAAACGCCTTTGAAGAAGACCGTCAGAACGCGCTGGCGGCCGGTATGAACGGCCATATCGCAAAACCGCTGGACGTCCCGCACCTGCTGCGCGTCCTCGCAGATGCCCTGAAAAAATAACCCCCCAAAAAAGCCGGAACGGCCTGAACTCTGTGCTGCACAGAGTTCAGGCCGTTTGTGGCTTTATTCGATTTTGGGGGGCGCAGAAACAAGATCGGATCACTTCACCTGTGCCCCGGTGGTCAGCGCCTCGGACACGGCGTCCATCAGCGCGACCATGGTGCAGTAGTTGGCACCGTAGGTTTCGGTGTAGGCAGAGTAGGGGTCGATCTGCTCCTGGGTGGGGGCGATGTCCATCGCCTCAGCCACTGCCTGGTAGAGCAGCGCTTCGCGGGCATACTCGGTGATGCTGTCGCTCATGGCATCCAGCAGGTCGTCGGCACTGTTATAACCGGCCGCAGCCTGCAGGAAGCTGTCGAGGTCATAGCCGTAATACTGGGCCATGGTGTAGTAGTAGTTCAGGCACTGGTTGACCTGATAATCGGTCACTTCTTTGGGCAGGTCCTTGAAGGTGGAGTTTGCCAGCAGATAATCCATCACCGCAGTGTTCAGGTTGTTCTGATACAGCATCTTCTGGTATTCGGCCCGCAGGTCTTCCACGGTGTGGACGCCGTCGGTGCTGCTGAAATTCTCCTCGACCCAGGCGTCGGTCAGTTCCGGAAGGATCTCCTCGCTGATGTAGTTCAACGTGACGGAGAAGACTGCCTTTTTGTTGCTCAGGACCACCGCATTGCCCTCGGCATCGGTGGAGTCGCTGTAGCCGTCCGGGAAGGTGACGTTGACGTCAAAGGTCTCGCCGGGCTTGTGGCCCACGATCTGGTCTTCAAAGCCGTCGATGAAGGAACCGCTGCCCAGCGTCAGGCTGTAGCCGCTGTAGGTGCCGCCGGTAAATGCCACGCCATCCACGGTGCCCACATAGTCGATGTTGACGGTGTCGCCATCGGCAGCGGCACGGTCGGTGATCTGCTGCGTCGTGGTGTTCTGGCTGAGCAGGCTGTCGATCTGGGACTGGACGTCCTCCTCGGTCGGCTCGATGTCCGCCTTTTTCAGCGGGATGGAAGCGTAGTCCTCCGGCAGGGTCACATAATCCAGTGCGCGGATGCCGGACCAGTATCCGTTCTCGTCCAGACCGTCACTGTAGGCAAAGTTCTGGTAGTCATAATCCGAAGCGCTGCCGTAGACAGACGCCTCCGAGCCGGCCGATGCGGAAGAGGACGCCGCAGACTTCGAGCAGCCCGCAGCCGTCAGCGCCAGCGCACCGGCGCAGAGAAGGCAGACTGCCTTCGAGATGATTCGTTTCAAGTGGATACCTCCTGTATCCCGGACGCCGCCGGGAACTGCAATTTTTTCAGACAAATCTTATTATAAAGGGTAAAAATGAAAAAGAAAAGGATTTTGCGAAATTTCCACAAGTTTCACGCTGCCTGCCACGTGAGGTCGTTGCTTTTTGTCAAAAGCTGTGATATCCTATAATTGCCGCAGCAAAGCGGCAAGGCGCTGTGTCCAAAACGCAGGCGGCAACTCCCTACCGGATGGCTTTGTTTCCATAAACAGGGCGCCGGGAGGGCGACTTTTGAACGTTTCTCCCCGGAGGCTCTGGCCGAAAGGGGGAATGTACCCATGACATTGACCGAGATTCTTGCGCTGTTGACGTTCCTCGTCACAACGGTTTACGACACGATCGACATCGTACTCCGATTCCGAGAGTTTCGCACAAAAAATGGACAAAAGAAATGACCGCCCCACGTTTAGCACCCGTTGGCGGTCATTCTTTTGATCTGCTGGTAGGGAGCTAGCCGTTTGTTGGGCCAGCGCCTTTTCTATTTGTAGTATAATCGTTCTATCGTCGTTTGTCAAGCTGTCGCCCCGCACACGCAAAAATCCTCTTGCGCTACGGGGCCTGCGGCTTTATTATAATAAGAGAAGCCCATCAACACAAGGAGGAACATCCATGGATTACAACAAAGCCGCTCTCGAAATGCACGAGAGCCACCACGGCAAAGTCGGCATCGTGAGCAAGGTCGAGGTCAGGACCCGCGACGACCTGTCCACGGCTTACACCCCCGGCGTCGCCGAGCCCTGCCGCAAGATCAAAGAGAACCCCGACGACGTGTACAAGTACACCTTCAAGAGCAACATGGTGGCCGTCGTGTCCAACGGCACCGCCGTGCTGGGCTTGGGCGACATCGGCCCCGAAGCCGGTCTGCCGGTCATGGAGGGCAAGGCCGTGCTGTTCAAGGAATTCGGCGGCGTGGATGCCTTCCCCATCTGCATCGACGCCCACGACGCCGCCAGCGTCATCGCGGCCTGCAAGGCCATCGCCCCGACCTTCGGCGGCATCAATCTGGAGGACATCAAAAGCCCGGAGTGCTTCGAGATCGAAGAAACGCTGGAGCGTGAGCTGGACATTCCCGTCTTCCATGACGACCAGCACGGCACCGCCATCGTCGTGACAGCTGCGCTCATCAACGCCCTGCGCGTGGTGGGCAAGAGAATGGAGGATGTCCACATCGTCCTGAACGGCCCCGGTGCCGCCGGCACGGCCATCATCAAGATGCTGATGACCGCCGGTGCCAAAGACATCGTGGCGGTGGACCAGTTCGGCACCCTGTACAAGGGCTGCAACAGCGCCG
>ULRK01054218.1_pt1 | contig 16420 bp, 17 predicted proteins | sample 1955341 | NCBI WGS metagenome assembly ULRK01 (sample SAMEA4835680, study PRJEB28245) | human gut metagenome | biome: gut microbiome; material: fecal sample | place: Denmark | collected 2008
GCGCCTGCGGGGCGGGTGGAACCCGTTCCCTGCAAAAATTCTGCTCCCATTATACCGGTTTTCCCGCAAAAATACAAGCAAAGCTTGTAACCGGGCGCTGGATATGCTAAAATAGCGGAGTCCTTTTGGGATCGTCAGTCGAAAGATCCTGACGCTAAACAAAACTAATGCCGCATCTGACGGCATCCAAAGGAGAAATGAATATGAAAAACCGCACGCTGCGGCAGATCACTGCCGCCGGAGTCATCGCGGCTGCCTATGCCGCTCTTTCACTGGTGTTGGCATCCACTACCTTCGGGCCGGTGCAGTGCCGCGTCTCGGAGGCACTGACGCTGCTGCCTGTCCTCAGCCCAGCCGCTGTTTGGGGCGTTACCCTGGGCTGCGCCATCACCAATGGTGTAGGCGCTGCCACCGGCGCCAATTTTCTGGGGTTGATCGATCTCTTTGTAGGAACAGCCGCTACGCTGCTGGCCGCTATTACCAGCCGCCTGCTGGGGAAGATCCGCTTCGGCGGGGTACCATGGCTTTCGGCGCTGCCGCCCATTCTGTTCAATGCCGTTGCCATCGGCGCGGAATGGTGCTATGCTGCCACCGGGTCGATCAATGTGGCATTTTGGGTATTTGCCGGGCAGATCGCCCTGGGACAACTCCCTCCCTGCCTGCTGGGAGTTTGGCTTATTCACCTGCTGGAGCGCCGCGGTCTGCAAAATATCATCGAAGGGAAGTGACGCCGCATGCCACTTTTTGGCCGCAAAAAGGAGATAGTCCCCCTGCCGCCTATTGCCCAGTGGGAATACCGCTGCGGGGACGGCCACCATTGGGGGTTCCATTACCGCGTGGCCGAAGAGCAGGACCATGTACGGCTCACCTATTCCCGTACCATGCCGGAACACCTGGAGAGCATAGCGGCTCCGGCCGTGCTGTGGCAGCAGCTGAGCGAGCTGGGCGACCGATACCATATCACCGCCTGGGCCGGGTACAATGAGTGCCGCCTGCGCACCCCCCGTACCAAGCGCTGGCTACTGTATATCACCTTCGCCGATGATACCAGCCTGCGGGCGGAGGGCTGCGGCGCCGCCCCAAAAGGACACGAACAGTGGGAAAACGACCTGCTGGCTCTCCTCAATTCCTGCATTGATGTATGATCGCATTTTTTGCCCCGCCGGGAGCCCCGCACTGGCCCCCAATAAACCAAAAGGCTCCCCCGCATGCCTGCGGAGGAGCCCCATTTTTTATTTTGCCAGTGCCAGCCGGTCTATCTTGGTGTCGCTCATAAAGGCGGAGGTACTATACAGCACCAGCACATCGGTAATGCCTTCCTGCTCCATCAGCTCACTCAGGGAGCCAAGATAATACCGCAGGTCCACCGCCACGATCTTTTCGTAATCCGCTGCGGCAAAGGGCAGCAGGGCATTGGCATAGCTGTCCTTCAGCACCAGCAGCCGCCGCCCGTTTTCCGCCCCGCCGGTGATGCGCACCATCGGCCAGTTCCCGCCAAAGAACACTTCGTACATATCCTTTTGCTGGAGTTTTTCCGTATCATAACAGCTGGCATGATCGGCGTTATCGTAGGTCACGGTCAAGGCGGCATCGCCTTTCCGGAGGTACAGCTCTACGGTATCGGTCGCCGCGTTTTTATCCAGCACCTTGCTGTACAGCGTCCCGCGGAAGCCATCATACCGCTCTACGGTGTAATCCGCCGCTGCGGGAATCGAAAGCCCCATGGCCGCGCGGTAGCACTGGTAGCCCAGCAGAGCGCCTGCCGTTTTCCAGTGGTGGTCGGTGCGGTAATAAAGCTGCTCACTCTCTGCCGCCTTGGCAAAGTCCGTTCGCAGGTCCACCAGCTGGTCATCAAATACCAGCTTCATCTCGTCAAATACCGCATCCTCATCAAAGAGGGTGGCATAACGCGGCAGCTTATCCCGCAGGGTATAGCCGGGGGTCGGCACCGGCATAAAGGTCAGGTTTTCCGCTGCCAGTCCTTTTTCCTCGCACCGGGCAAAGAAATCCTTCACCGTTTGCAGGTTCTTTTGCAGCCTTGCTTCGTCCACATCGGTTTGGGTCACCTTTTCGATGTAATACCCATCCTCACACAGGTACACCCCGCCGATATCCTTGTTGCGCAGCAGCATTTTCATTTTGCTGCGGGCGGCGGTCCAGCTATCCCGCTGCCAGAACTGATCGCTTAAATAATCCTCCACTTCATCGCCAAAATCTCCATTTACCATGGTATCTTCGGAAAGCTTTGGCAGCTCCTGCAGGTAGCGGTTCTCATTTTCGGAAAAGGCTTGATCCGGGGTGAGCCACCCCAGCAGCCCCAGCCCGAAAATCAGAGCGCCAAAAACGATGATAATGATAATATTCTGCTTTTTCATTTTAGGCGCCTCCTCTCAGAACCGGAAATACAGGAACGGATTGTAGCTGTCGCCTACCAGGAAAGCGACGCACATCAGCAGCACCGCCGCGTAGAACAGGCACCGAAGCAGTGTCTGCGCCGCCTGGGGAAGCCGTGCCAGCAGGTCATTTGCCGCATGGGCCGGCCAGCGGGTACAGGCCAGTGCCGCCACCAGCAGCAGGGAGATATTGGTAGTCAGCAGATACATCGTTTGGGCATCGGCGCCGCCGTGCGCCCCAAAGAGCGCCGCAAAATAGTTCCCGATGGCCCCAAAATCGGTCAGGGCAAAGATGACCCAGCCAAGGATAATCAGCAGCAGGGAATAGAGGCGCTGCACCACACCGGGGGCTTTTTGCAGCGGCTTTTGCAGCCACACCTTTTCGATGATGAGAATGACACCGTAGTAAAGCCCCCACAGCAGGAAGTTCCAGCTGGCGCCATGCCACAGGCCGGTCAACCCCCACACGATGATGAGATTCAAAATCTGTCGGGGCAGGCCGCACCGGTTGCCGCCCAGCGGGATATACACATACTCCCGGAACCAGGTTCCCAGCGAGATGTGCCACCGCCGCCAGTATTCGGTAATGCTTCGGCTCAGATAAGGGTAATCGAAGTTTTCCAGGAACTCAAAGCCCAGCATTTTTCCCAGCCCGATGGCCATATCGGAATAGCCGGAAAAGTCAAAGTAAATCTGGAAGGTAAAGGCGATGGCTCCCAACCAGGCTGTCCCGGCGGAAAGACTTGTCCCCGGCAGCGCCGCCACGGTATCCCACAGGGCGCCCACCTGGTTCGCGATGAGCACCTTTTTCCCCAAGCCTATGGTGAACCGTCCGATGCCCGCGGCAAACTGCGCCGTTGTTTCCCGGCGGTGAGAGAGCTGTTCCTCCACCGTTTTGTACTGCACGATGGGCCCCGCGATGAGCTGCGGGAACAGCGCGATATAGGTGCCAAAGGTGATGGGATTCTTCTGTGCCGCCACGGTGCCTCGGTATACATCAATGACATAGCTGAGCGCCTGGAAGGTGTAAAAGCTGATACCGATGGGCAGCGCCAGCTCCAGCAGCGCAATTTTGCTGCCGGCTATATTGTTTACCGTGCCAATCAGCAGATCCGCGTACTTAAAGAGACCCAGCGCCCCGATATTCCCCGCAATGCAGAGGATGAGCAGCCCCTTGGCCAGGCGCTTTTTCTCCCGCTTCTGCAGGGCAGCCACCCCCAGTCCGCACAGGTAGTTGAACAGGATAGAGGCCGCCATCAGCCGGATATACACCGGTTCGCCCCAGGCATAGAACAGCAGGCTGGTCAGGAGCAGCCATAGGTTGCGCAGCGCCCGCGGGCACAGGTAATACACCCCCATCACAAGGGGGAAAAACAGGAACAAGAAGGTAAGGCTGCTGAATACCATAGGAACTCCTTACAAGCGGGCAAGGGTCGCGGAGGATTAGTCTCTGCGACCCTTGGAATTTTGCGTCATAGCCGGGGGAAAAGCTTGCCCTCCCCAAAGGGATGGCAAGTTAGTTACCTTACAGTTTAGGCAAAGTACTGGTCAATGACCTTGTTTACATTGTCGGTATCACTGGTCACAGCCACCGCCACATAGTTGCCCATGCTGTGGATCTTGGCATTCTGCAGCAGCGCCACTTCATCCACATTGTACTTGGCGTCAATGCTGTCATCAATGTAGGTCTGAATGAGCTTCTTTACCGCAGCGGCAGCATCCTTATCCTTGCAGGCAAAGACAGCGCAGCGCAGGTAGGCGGAATCATTTGCGGCCAGATAGGCCTCGGTGCCCTCAGGCAGCTCGCCGCCCAGCAGCACGCCGGCCATGCTGCTGTCCAGCTCGGTAGCGTTATCGGTGTAGGTCACATCGGTCAGCAGCGCCTGGAACATGGCGGCCGCGTCCACCGTCTTATCGGTGGCTTTGTCGCCGCCGCAGGCGGCAAAGGAAAGGCACAGCATGGCGGCCAGCAGTACAGCTACAAACTTTTTCATGGGTAATCTCCTTCTCGTCAGCATTTTCAGTTCGATGGCTTAAAATCATAAACGGTCACGCCGTCCATTACTACATCGCCGGGGTGGTAGCCGGTCGGTACATCGTACTCGCCGTTGTAGTCCTCCGGCAGTACCACATGGCACAGCAGATAGTTCATCCAGTCACGGCAGTACTCGGCGTTCAGATGCACCCCGTCCCAGCTGGCCTCATCCAGCAGGTAGCCTTTTTCATCAACCAATGCGTCCGGAATATCCAAATACCAGATCTGCTTTTCGGTGCAGATTTTAAGAAGCTGCTCATTGAACTCCTTCACATGCGCCAGCGAAAACCCATTGGCCGCACCGCTTTGCTCCTTCAGCTCAGTTACCGGCAGTACCGCCTGCGCGTAAATATCAGCGTCCGGGTGGCTCTTTTGGATCAGATCGACCAGACGGCTGAAGTATTGCCCGAAGGTATCCGCCGAAAGTCCCATATCATTCATGCCAAAGACTAGATAGAACCGCTTGCCCTCCACCTTCGGAATTAGGTTAGCTACCGTATCGGTGCCCAGTCCGGGCAGCGTCGCTTCCTTTTTGGTGTAATTGGTCAGCGAAAGCGATTTGACCGCCAGCGAGGTGCAGTTAGATAGGCTGTTGTATAAGATCAGCCCCTGCGAGCGGCTGTCGCCCAAGATCACCGCGTCATCAAACCATTTTTCACTTACCTGCTGGCTTTCCGGCACCACGGGTCCCGGATAAAAAACAACATCGTCACCGTCCGGATTCGGCGTTGGTGTAATATCTCCGGTGCCGCTTGGGTCGGTGGTCGGATCTGTTACGGGACCGGGCGTCGGGTCGGGCGGGTTGATCTCCTTGTTCAGCGCCGGGATGACCCAATGCACCATCGCAAATACCACTGCGGCCACCAGCAGGATTGCTGCGGCGATCACCATTATACGGCGGCGCCTTAGCACCCTCCGGCGGGAGTGATTATAGTGTTGCTGCATTTGTGCCACCTCGCTTCGTACATAACTATGCTTATTTTACCACATTTGCGGAATAAAACAACACCTCAGCAAAAGATTATCGGCTTCTTTCCCTTGCGGGAGGGCAGAAAAAGGGAAGTGCTCCCCGCCAGAAAAATTTCAAACGGGGAGCGCTTCTGCTGCGGTTTATTTTATGCTGCGGCGTAGAGGAAAGGCTCCACATCGGTGTGGTTCTTCCATTCGTTGGTCACACCCGCATCGCTCAGCAGCTGGATCACGGCGTCATTAAACTCTGCGGTCTTGGCGCTGTCCACGGCCTTCAGGTCAAAGTCCGCATCACCGGCATCCTCCAGGATCGCCGCGTCCTCATCACCGTTCAGCAGGGCCAGCGCGGTCTTCATGGCCTGCTGCCACTGGAAGGAGAAGTAATCCTTCTGGGTCTCGTTCATCCCCTCCAGATAAGCCTTTACGGTCTCCTGGGCCTTGCCGCTCTCATCCATCGCCAGCTTCATCACGGCTACCGCCGCGTTGGCCTGCTGCAGGCTGGCGCCCGCGCTGCCGTAGCTCACTTCATCGATGGAGACCAGCAGCTTGGTCAGCTCATCCTCGGTCTCGGGGGTGTACATCCAGTCAGTCAGGCTGCCGCTGTAATCCACCTTGGTGGTGGGCGCGGGGTCGGGGGTCGGCTTAGGATCAGGGGTCGGGGCCGGTTCATTGTTGTTGCAGGCTACCATAGCCAGTGCCATCAGCGCGGCCATCAGTACTACCAAGAATTTTTTGCTTTTCATAATTTAAGCTTCTTCCTTTCTTTTTTTGTTTGCCCTTTCTGCAAAAGGTCGCTTGTTTTTCCCGGAGCGTTTCTCCTTCGCTCCGTTGTCATTGTAGTATATTCCGCGGCGCAAATCCTCACGCGTTTGCAAATAAATTTCCCTTATTTTATGAACACGCATACAGTTTCCACCCATTTTGTCTTTCCTCAGTAGTCTTTCCCACAAGTTTCATTTTTCCCCAAGAATTTATACATATTCACCAAACAGAACCCCATTCCGCCGTTCAAATCGTATAAAATCAAGTCATTGACAAGCGCGAACTGTGACGGTATAATAAAACCAGCACCTCGGTATTACCGGGGAAAAAAACAAAATACAGTTTGCTCGATATAAATCAAATGATATGGTTTTGAAGTCTCTACCCGGCCGCCGTAAATGGCCGGACTATCGATGCAGAATACAGGCGGCGGTGCCTTTTGTTCCGCTGTCGTGCTTTGCATTGTGGGAGATTATCAAAATCTCCCGCAATTTTTGTTTTTTAGGAGGAATCGCTCATGCAGCTTTTAGAGGACCACATCCGCCGTGAGGGCAAAGTAGCCCCCGGCAATGTTCTGCGCGTCGATGGCTTTCTCAATCATCAGATCGATGTAGTGCTGCTCACCAAACTGGCGGAGGAATTCCACACCCGCTTTTCCGGGGAAAAGGTGGATAAAATCCTCACCATTGAAGCCTCCGGCATCGCCATCGGCTGCCTTGTCGCGCAGCAGTTCGGCGTTCCGCTGGTCTTTGCCAAAAAATCCCACTCTTCCAATCTGCCCGCTGATGTTTACGCCACTGCGGTGCACTCCTATACCCACGGCAATGTCAATCAGGTCGTGGTATCCCGGGAGTATCTGCACAGCGGTGAGCGTGTCCTCCTCATTGATGACTTTTTAGCGCATGGGGAAGCATTGGCGGGCCTTGTTTCTTTGGTACAGCAGGCGGGCGGCACCGTCGTCGGCGCTGGCATCGTCATCGAAAAGGCCTTCCAGGATGGCGGCGACCGCATTCGACGGCAGGGCATCCGGGTGGAAAGCCTGGCCCGTATCGCTGCGATGAGCGTGGAAGAGGGCGTCACCTTTACCGATTAAGTTTTGTGTTCGACCGCCTATGGGCGGAACAAATAAAAGAAGTCATGAATGACAAAGGAGATCACACATGAAAAAGATTCTGGCATTTCTTCTTGCTGTAATGATGGTTCTGGCCTTCGCCGCCTGCGGCGAGGATAACGGCGGCACCCCCACCCCTACCCCCGATGTAAAGGGTATGTCTGCCGATGTCCTGCCCCGCAACGCTATGACCCCCTCCGTCGAGATCCCCGCTGATTTCAAGATCGGCATGATCTGCCTGCACGATGAGAACTCCACCTACGATAATAACTTCATCCAGGCCCTGCGCCAGGTGCAGAAGGACCTCGGCCTCTCCGATGATCAGGTCGTCATCGTCACCAATATCGGCGAGGACAGCTCCTGCTACGATGCCGCCGTTGACCTGGCCAAGAACAAGGGCTGCAAGGTCATCTTCGCCGATTCCTTCGGCCACGAGTCCTTTATGAAGCAGGCTGCCCAGGAGTATCCCGAGGTTCAGTTCTGCCACGCCACCGGCACCTCTGGTAAGACCGCCGGCATCGAAAACTTCCACAATGCCTTCGCTTCCATCTATGAGGGCCGCTACCTGGCCGGCATCGCTGCGGGCCTCAAGCTCAATGAGATGATCGCCGCCGGCAAGATCACCGCCGAGCAGGCTGTCATCGGCTATGTCGGCGCCTTCACCTATGCCGAGGTTATCTCCGGCATGACCTCCTTCTACCTGGGCGCCCGCTCTGTCTGCCCCTCCGCCACCATGAAGGTCCGCTACACCGGCTCCTGGTACGATCAGGCCAAGGAGCAGGAGGCCGCCACCGCCCTCATCGAGAAGGATAAGTGCGTCCTCATCAGCCAGCACGCCGATTCCCTCGGCGCTCCCACTGCCTGCGAGTTGGCCGGCGTTCCCAATGTTTCCTACAACGGCAGCACCTATTCCGCCGGCGAGACCACCTTCATCATTTCTTCTGCCATCAACTGGGCTCCTTACTTCCAGTATATCATCGAAACCGTTGTGAAGGGCGAGGCCATTGCCCCCGATTGGTGCGGCACCATCGCCACCAATTCCGTCGTTCTCTCCGGTGTCAATCAGGATGTTGCCGCCGAGGGCACCATCGAAAAGATCAATGAGGCCATCAAGGCGCTGGAAGCCGGCACCCTGCATGTCTTCGATACCGCCAGCTTCACCGTCGATGGCAAGACCCTCACCGAGTACCTGGCCGATGTCGATGGTGACTACACCGGCGAGACCAATGTCATCCACGATGGCTACTTCGATGAGTCCAACGCGGTCGATTTCCGCTCCGCGCCCTACTTCGATATCATCATCGACGGCGTGACCAATCTGAACACCAATTTCGGCGGCTAAGACCGGCTTTGCAAAGCCGCTTGACGGCTGAAACCTGCCATCAAAAAACACAAGCGGGGGCCTTGGCCCCCCTTGTGCTTTGATTTTTCTCCCCGCCCTTTTCCTGGCAAGGGCAGACCTCCCCGGTTTGCCCTTGCCAGAAGAAGGGAACACACCACACCGATGAGGAGGCTTTTTGTGAACGCACTGGAACTGCACAATGTCACCAAGCGCTTTGGTGAAAAGGTCATTGCCAATGATCATGTCAGCCTTACCGTCCGCCGGGGCGAGATTTTGGCCGTGCTGGGCGAAAACGGCAGCGGCAAAACCACCTTGATGAACATGATCGCCGGCATCTACCACCCCGATGAGGGCGAAATTTATGTCAACGGCCAGCCGGTCACCATCTCCTCCCCGCGGGATGCCTTCCGCTGCGGCATCGGTATGGTGCACCAGCACTTCAAGCTGGTCGATGTCTTTACCGCCACCGAAAATATTGTCCTGGGTGTGGAGGATGGCAAGCCCTACCGCCTCAAGGAAGCCACCCACCGCGTTGAGGAGATCTCCGCCCGCTATGGCTTCGAGATCGACGCCAAAAAGAAGATCTACGCCATGTCCGTTTCCGAAAAGCAGACCGTCGAGATCGTCAAGGTGCTGTATCGCGGCGCGGAGATCCTCATTCTCGATGAGCCCACCGCCGTGCTCACCCCGCAGGAAACCGAAAAGCTCTTCGCCGTGCTGCGCCGCATGCGGGAGGATGGCAAATCCATCGTCATCATCACCCACAAGCTCAATGAGGTGCTCAGCCTTTCGGATCGTGTCACCGTGCTGCACAAGGGTAAAAACGCCGGCACCGTCAATACCGCCGAAACCAACGAGGCCCAGCTCACCGAGATGATGGTCGGCCAAAAGGTCGTTCTCAATATCGAACGCAAAATGCCCGAAAATCCGGAGGATCGTCTGGTGGTCAAGGATGTCAGCTGCCTCAGCCGGGATGGCGTTCAGCTGCTCGACCGGGTCACCTTTACCGCCCGCGCAGGCGAGATCTTGGGTATCGCGGGCATTGCCGGCTCTGGCCAGCGGGAGCTGCTGGAAGCCATTGCGGGCCTGCAGCCCGTCACCGGCGGCGAAATTCTCTACGAAGACCCCAAGAGCGGCGAGACCGAAAACCTGCGGGATAAGACTCCCCTGCAAATTCGCGAGCTGGGCGTCCGCCTTTCCTTCGTGCCGGAGGATCGCCTGGGCATGGGCCTTGTCAGCAATATGGATATCATCGATAACATGATGCTGCGCAGCTACCGCCGCGGCCGCTCCGCCTTCCTCGATCGTCAGCCCCCGCGGGAACTGGCCGAGCGCATCATCGAAGACCTCGGTGTCGTTACCCCCAATGCCACCACCCCTGTCCGCCGCCTTTCCGGCGGTAATGTGCAAAAGGTGCTGGTCGGCCGCGAGATCGCCTCGGCGCCTACCGTGCTTATGGCCGCATACCCCGTCCGCGGCCTGGATATCAATTCTTCCTATCTTATCTATCATCTGCTCAATCAGCAAAAGGAAAAAGGCGTTGCCGTCATCTATGTCGGCGAAGACCTCGATGTGCTGCTGGCCTTGTGCGATCGTGTCATCGTCCTCAGCGGCGGCCGCGTCACCGGCACCGTGGATGGCCGCACCGCCACCAAAGAGGAGATCGGCCTCCTGATGACCAAAGCCGAAAGGGAGGGTGAAAGCCATGTCAAAGCTGAATAAACCGCAGGCCACTGCCCGTCCCGCCCGGGAACCCTTCCTCTATGTCACCCGTCGGGATCAGATCCCGCTGGGCCGGGCCATCCTCATTCGGGTCATTGCCATCCTGCTGGCGCTCATTGTTTGCAGTGTGGTCACCCGTGTCCTCACCGGGGATGACCCCCTCTCCATCTACGCCACCATCCTCCACGGCGCGTTCGGCACCGGCCGTATGCTGGTCACCCTGCATGATATCGCCATTCTGCTGTGCATCTCGCTGGCGGTCACCCCGGCCTTCCGCATGCGCTTCTGGAATACCGGCGCCGAAGGCCAGGTGCTCATCGGCTGCCTTTCCACCGCGGTATGCATGCTGGTGCTGGGCGGCAAGGTGCCCGATGGTCTGCTCATCCTCATCATGGCAGTTTCCGCCATCCTCTCCGGCGTTATCTGGGGCATTATCCCCGCCTTCTTTAAGGCCCACTGGAACACCAATGAGACCCTCTTCACCCTCATGATGAACTATGTCGCCATCCAGCTGGTGGAATACTTCCTCAAGGTGGCGGATAAGACCGGCTCCAATGTCGTCGGCCCCGATCTGCTCACCCACGGCTGGTTCCCGGAAATTTTCGGCGTCAAGTATCTGCTCAATATCCTTATCGTCGCCATCGTCTGCATCGCCATGCACATCTATCTGCGGTACAGCAAGCACGGCTATGAGATCGCCGTTGTGGGCGAAAGCGAAAATACCGCCCATTACATCGGCATCGATGTCAAAAAGGTCATCATCCGCACCATGGCTCTTTCCGGCGCCATCTGCGGCCTGGCCGGTCTGCTGCTGGTCGGCGGCTCCTCCCATTCCATCGATTCCAACCTCGTGGATGGCCGCGGCTTCACCGCCATCATGGTTTCCTGGCTCGCCAAGTTCGATCCCTTCACCATGATCCTTACCACGCTGCTGCTGGTGTTCCTGGCCCGCGGCGCCGATGAAGTCACCTCCAAGTTTGGCCTCAACAGCGATTTTTCCGAGATCCTTACCGGCATCATCTTGTTCTTCATCATCGGCTGTGAGTTCTTCATCAATTACCAGGTCCATTTCAATCATCACAAAAAAGAAAAAACGGCGTCGGCCGTCCAAAGCGGGGAGGGGAACTGATCCATGGAAATCATCATCAGCTTTATCCAGCGCGCCATTCTGCAGGGCACCCCGTTGCTGTTCGGCGCCACCGGCGAGATCCTCACCGAAAAATCCGGCAACCTGAACCTCGGCATCCCCGGCATCATGTATATCGGCGCCATCTCCGGCGTGGTCGGCGGCTTCTTCTATCAGAATAGTGCCGCCCGGGTGCAGCCGGTCCCGGCTATCCTCATTCCGCTGCTGTGCTGCCTGGCGGGCTCACTGCTCACCTCGCTGCTCTATTGCTTCCTCACTGTCACCCTCAAGGCCAATCAGAATGTCACCGGTCTGGCCATTACCACCTTCGGCGTCGGCGTCGGCAATTTCTTCGGCGGATCCCTCATCAAGATCGTCAAAAGCGATGTGCCTTACCTCGCCCTCGTCAAGATCGCCAAGGCCTATAAAACTACCCTGCCCTTTGCCTCCGGCATGGGCCCCGTCGGTCAGTTGTTCTTCTCCTATGGCTTTTTGGTCTATCTCGCCGTCATTTTGGCGGTAGCGGTCAGCCTGTTCCTTAGCCGCAGCCGCGCCGGCTTGTACCTGCGCGCCGTGGGCGAAAACCCCGCCACTGCCGATGCCGCGGGTATCAATGTTACCCGTTATAAATACCTTGCCACCTGCATCGGCGGCATGATCGCCGGCCTTGGCGGCCTGTTCTACATCATGGATTACAGCAACGGCATCTGGTCCAATAACGGCTTCGGCGACCGCGGCTGGCTCGCCATCGCCATCGTCATCTTTGCCACCTGGAAGCCCACCATGGCCATCCTCGGTAGCTATCTGTTTGGCGCGCTGTATATCCTGTTCAATTATCTCAATGTCCCCATGCGCCTGCTGCCCCTCATTCAGATGCTCCCTTACCTCGTCACTATCATTGTGCTGGTGGCGGTCAGCATCCGCAAAAAGCGGGAAAACCAGCCCCCCGCCAGCCTCGGCCTTTCCTACTTCCGCGAAGAGCGCTGAACCAACCCGAAAAAAACTCCCCCGACCAACATCCGGGGGAGTTTCCTATATAAGCTATAAGCTTTTCAGGAGGGGGGGAGAACCGGAGCGGATTCACCCTTCGCGTTTCATCAGGGCACAGGCTAGCTTTTAGCACAGGCTTTCGTTCCCCCTGGCACCAACTAAAAAAGACGCCCCAGTGTGTTTCATCACAAACTACCCCCATCGGAGGGAAAGATAGTGTGAAAGAAAACCGTCAGGGTTGTCTTTCGCGTTTCATCAGGGCACAGGCTAGCTTTTAGCACAGGCTTTCGTTCCCCTTGGCACCAAATAAAAAAGACGCCACATGGCGTCTTTTTTATTTGGTGCGGGAGATGGGACTTGAACCCACACACCATAGGTACTGGCTCCTAAGGGGCATGTCACCTTAGTGAAAGATTTTCAGAGCCCTCCATATCGTAAGGGAAGGGCATCTTTTCCAACGCTTCAAAAGATATTCGGTCATGACCGGCCGAATACCTGCTAAATCATAGCATACTCTGCCGGAAAAGTATAGTATGATTATAGCTTTGCGGGAGAAAATTTCTGCTGCCCCGGCATAAAGCAGAGGGGAAGGGACGCTGTCTATTTGTTTTCTTCCGGGGAACTCATTTCTTGGCGCTAAGTGGTTGTTTTCTTATCCTGCAAATCCGATACGCCTTTGTACTTGCACAGAGTCCAAGAGTGCGCGCATATCGCTTTCTGCGAAAACCGCCTGAATATCTTTTGCGCTGATCATATTATCGCTTGTACGCATGGCTTGCTTCATACGAGTGCGCTCAAAGACTTTGCGGATCAGCCGGGCGTTGGAGAAGTTTTCATCTTTATTACGAATGATTTGTTCAGCCATTTGCCGCAGCGTTACTTTTGCATCGGCGCCTAACTGATACGCTTCTGACTCCGCATATTTGCAATATATCTGCACCAGTTCTTCTGCTGAATAGTCCGGAAAGTCAATATAAAACTGAATGCGATCCCGAAGTCCGGGGTTGCTGCTCAACATCTGATTCATCTCGTTTGTGTAGCCGGCCATGATGCAAACAAAATCTCTCCGTGAATCCTCCAGGCGCTTCACGAGGGTGTTGATTGCTTCGTGTCCGTAGTCATAAGCAGCGTTAGATACGAGTGCATATGCCTCATCAATGAACAACACCCCACCCAGCGCATCCTTAACAACAGATGCCGTCTTCGCAGCAGTTCCTCCGAGATACTGAGATACCAAACCATCCCGATCCGTTTCGATGAACTTCTCTCCGTCCTTAATAATACCAATTTCACCGAACAGCTTACCAACCAAACGGGCGACAGTCGTCTTGCCTGTTCCCGGATTCCCCCTGAACACCATATGTAGGCACGGAAGCGCAGATCTTCCCCGATTTTTAAGCAGGGCGACAATTTCTCTGACGCATTTTTTCACGGAATCAAGTCCGATCAATGCGTCTAACTCTTCAAGGGCGTTACTTTTCTTATCGGACTTTTTCGCCAATGGATCAAAATCAGATGCGTGCATGATGAATTCTGTATTATCGGCATCCGCCAACTGATTCTGTATCACGGAGTATAGCTGCGTCTGCAATGTGGGATATGGAAGTTTTAGGATGTCACTATTTCGGAAACTTTTTGCGTCAAAAGTAAATCCATACTCTTTGGCAGCACATTTCAACAACTCAACTTTCTCTTCTTCCCTCAGGTCTTTAATCTCGACGGTATGTGGAAAAAACGCCTTAAAATAATCAAATTCCTGCGCTTTTTCGTATTGAGCGCGATCCATCGTAGTAATATAGATGTTTTTCCTGCGGCTCAGTAGACGAAACGATTCTTCTTGCGGTATCCCCCATCGGAAACCGTCATGATTGCCAAAATCCCAGGTTTCCATGATGAAATAAAACAAAGATGTATTCGAAGATGTACAAACGGCATCGTCCAAATCGCCGCGCACAATTCTTTGATCTTTAATAATGCCCTTACTGACTAACAGGCTGTAAAGCATATCAGAAAACACAAACTCATTGGCACCGCAGTCATTTACAAGAACCACGTTGTAGTTTCCTCTTTTGCCCAGTTCTATCATTCGGTCAGACAAGGAATTGATCCTGCGAAAAGCTTCTTTGAAGGAAGAAAAGCCTGTCATTTTTTTCGTGCGGCTAAGTTGTTCTTTTGAAGTTTCTAAAATAAGGCGGAACTCGGCGTTTCCTCGAATATAACCGCCGGAGTAGGCACTCATCAGATTTTTTGCGATGGGCAGTGCATCCAAAACTTCTTTAGGAGCAGTATGCTGTTTGATCGGCAAAAGTTCGATCTTACAACCGAATATGTCCTTCAGTTCCGAGATATCTTCCTGAAGCGGGGTGTCCTTCCGATCTGCCTTGACCAAATACAAAAATCTGAGCATGACCAGGTTTGGCTTTTCCAAATCATAGAAAGGCTTGTCCATATAAAGATACTTGCAACTGCCGTTCAAATCTGCAATGCAATTTGTAATCGAATCCCAGTCTCTCTGAATTTTGGGAGAACGTGGTATCGTAAAATAGTAATATTCCATCTTTTCCATAATGCCTTAGCCTCCATATGTAGTACATATTCTTGACTGGAATGCAAGCGGATGAAAGAATCCCACCATCGTGATCTGCCCAGAAATAATGTCGTCGTTGTCAACCATGTCGATATTTTCTTGACCTGCGACCCTAATAAGCTCCTGTACTTCTGCAATGGCCGCAAGGAGATCTTGTACCGTAACCCGTTCTGCCCACAGCACCTCGAAGTATCGGTATTCCCCTGCGGAGTAGAAATATCTGTCATATTCGGGATGAAGCGGGTCGTGAGGGCGCTCTTCATCCAATTTTTCCAGTGCTGAAGTCAAGTCCTCTAAATAATAATTCAGCGTTTCCTGCTTGGTTGGATAACTATAATCCATACGCTCATAAGATGCAGCTTTTGCATAATCAATTGCACACTCAGAAAAGTATCCCATAGCTGTTTTTCTCCTCTCCCAATAAGAAGAAACCTACATATTCTCCTTTTGTGCCGCTCCCGACACCATCCGTACGATCTCTGTTCTGCTGATAGAATAGCACAGCACCCTGTACAAATGTCTGTACAGGATGCCGTGTTGTTTCTATTCAAACATCATTCTAATATGCTTCTGATTTTTTGCAAAAGAATTTCCCAACTCTCGCCCAAAGGACACATTTCTACATCATCGCCGTATTCATTGGGGTGATCTCCTGTACTAAGAACCCAGATATTGCAGTCCGGATCTTTTGCGCGTTCAATCAGTTCCTTCTCTTTCGCCTTGTTCCCGGCGTTTTTGGAAGTTATGATGACCTCATCATAACTGGACTGTGGGTGCATAGAAAAATAATATCTGGGAGCAGAACGGTCGGTCTTTGATTTTTTCTTGTTGCCGCTTTTTGTGCTAAGTTCCGGAGCATCTCTCAACAGTGCAAGATCCTTTAACAAATTTCCGGCCTTTTCAATATAAGTCAGTGTTGGCCTCTTCCCTGCGGTGATATCCCGATGATAACCGACATCCATTTTAAGATCCAGCATATAGAGGATATCAAAGTAGTCGCTCTTTGTCGCATGAGGCCGTGCTATGATCACATCAGGATAAACTTTATGTGTTCCTCCGACCAAAGGCTGATCCACAAAGAAATGAAGGCCGTCTTTGTCTATTTCTTTATAGAGCAACTCAGCAAAATAGTCCTCTGCAATGCCTGAAATCGTCCTGCTTCGTCCACGTTCTATGGTCAATCCGCAGAGTTCGTCAGCGCACAATGGCCTTCGTGCCTCGACGTATGCTTGATGCACCCGATTTAAGAAATGGTCTAATTCATTCCGTGGCATATAGTATCACCTCAGGTCAAATAGTGATTTCCCTTTAGCGCTTCTATGATCTCCTGCCGCAGCCAAGCGGGCTCTGCCACCTCCACAAAGGAGAGGTATTGCAGTGCCC
>ULRK01026204.1_pt1 | contig 16248 bp, 9 predicted proteins | sample 1955341 | NCBI WGS metagenome assembly ULRK01 (sample SAMEA4835680, study PRJEB28245) | human gut metagenome | biome: gut microbiome; material: fecal sample | place: Denmark | collected 2008
AATTCATAATGAAAAAGTAATGAAACAGTACTATCTCAATTCTCCTCCTCCGTCGGAGGAGGAGTACCCGTAGGGGGAGGTGGTAGGTGAGAAAAGAATTCCTTATTGATATGATTCATCGGTATTTCTTGCTTTACCTACCACCCTGCCCTCTGGGCACCCCTCCTCCGACGGAGGAGGGGAATTGAGATACTCTATTTACTTAATGTAGAGATACTCATTTTATTCATACCCTAAAGAAAGAAATCAATTCTGCCAACGGGTAAAGAGACTAAATCCATGTCAATCCCATATCAACGCTGTATCAAGTCCGTACCATCTCCGTGTCTATAGGAATGGACTTGGTACGGAGTTGGTATGGACTTGACACGGAGTTGGTACGGACTTGGTTATATCCGGATAAGGATGAAACAAAAAAAATGTCATGCACTTCCCTTTTGGCTATTTGGCATTATGGCAATATGGCAATTTCTCGAACGAGGGAAAGACACACTTACAATACAGAATATAAACCACGCATTTTACTTCAATTCAAAACACAAAAGCATATATTTTATTTCAATTTAAAACACAGATCCAATAAACAGACATTTTGCAAGTCACAAAAACCCACATTATTATACCAATTTGAAATTAAATTAATACTTTTGCCAAACATTTTGATAGCAATAATAAGTATTACTACAGAATAAAGTAAACTTAAAAAGATGAAAGAAGAACTTTTTAACAACGAAACAAAGAGAAAAGCCGGACAACAGGGAAGGGAAGAAAGCCAACATCCTGTATATCAACGACAGCCCAGGCAGTTGGGCTTGTATGATGTAGAGAACGAGCATGACGCTTGTGGTGTCGGTATGTTAGTGAACATCCACGGAGGCAAGTCACACGAACTGGTGGAGTCTGCATTGAAGGTGTTGGAGAACATGCGTCACCGGGGCGCCGAAGGTGCGGATAACAAAACCGGAGACGGTGCCGGCATCCTGCTGCAAATCCCGCACGAGTTTATTCTTTTGCAGGGTATTCCTGTCCCCGAGAAAGGGAAATACGGTACAGGTCTTCTCTTTCTGCCGAAAGATGAGAAAGGCCAAGGTGCTATCTTAAGCATTATCATCGAAGAGATTGAAAAAGAAGGATTGACATTGATGCACCTGCGCAATGTACCCACCTGTCCAGAAATCTTAGGAGAATCGGCACTTGCCAACGAACCGGATATCAAACAGATTTTCATCACCGGATTTACGGAAAGCGAGACAGCCGACCGTAAACTCTATCTCATAAGAAAAAGAATAGAAAACAAAGTACGCAAATCCGATATTGCCACGCACGAAGATTTCTACGTTGTCTCCCTATCCACGAAGAACATCATCTATAAAGGTATGCTCTCTTCACTGCAACTGCGAGGCTACTTCCCCGATCTGACAAACCCCTACTTCACCAGCGGCATAGCACTGGTGCACTCCCGCTTCAGCACCAACACCTTCCCTACCTGGGGACTGGCACAACCGTTCCGCCTCCTGGCTCACAACGGCGAAATCAACACCATCCGCGGCAACCGGGGTTGGATGGAAGCCCGTGAAAGTGTGCTCTCCTCTCCCATTCTGGGCGACATCAGGGAGATACGTCCCATCATCCAGCCGGGAATGAGCGACAGTGCTTCACTGGACAATGTATTGGAATTCCTCGTTATGTCAGGCCTCAGCCTGCCGCATGCCATGGCCATGCTAGTACCGGAATCTTTCAATGAAAAGAATCCTATCAGCGAAGATCTGAAAGCATTCTATGAATACCACTCCATCCTGATGGAACCCTGGGATGGCCCTGCCGCCTTGCTGTTCAGCGACGGACGTTTTGCAGGCGGTATGCTCGACCGTAACGGATTGCGTCCTGCACGCTATCTGATTACGCACAACGATATGATGGTAGTTGCCAGCGAAGTGGGCGTGATGGATTTCGAACCGGGAGACATCAAAGAAAAGGGACGCCTGCAACCGGGTAAGATACTACTGGTAGATACCGAAAAAGGCGAAATCTACTACGACGGAGAATTGAAAAAACAGTTGGCCGAAGCCAAGCCTTACCGCAGTTGGCTGGCAACGAACCGCATCGAACTGGATGAGCTGAAAAGCGGCCGTAAGGTAGCGCACACTGTGCCCGATTACGAGAGGATGCTGCGTACCTTCGGCTATTCCAAGGAAGATGTGGAGCGGCTCATCGTTCCGATGTGTACCACGGGTGCCGAGCCTATCCACTCAATGGGAAATGATACGCCGCTTGCCGTGCTTTCGGATAAGCCGCAACTACTGTACAACTACTTCCGCCAACAGTTTGCACAAGTCACTAATCCGCCTATCGACCCGATACGCGAGGAACTGGTAATGTCACTGACGGAATATATCGGCGCCGTGGGCATGAACATCCTGACACCCAGCGAAAGCCATTGTAAGATGGTACGCCTCAACCATCCCATCCTGAGCAATGCACAACTGGATATTCTTTGCAACATCCGCTACAAAGGTTTCAAAACGGTAAAACTACCCTTGTTGTTTGAAGTAGCAAAGGGTCGTGCCGGATTGCAGGAAGCACTCACAGCACTTTGCAAGCAAGCGGAAGAGTCCGTCAGCGAAGGGGTGAACTACATTGTATTGAGCGACCGTGATGTGGATGCCACTCATGCGGCTATCCCCTCCCTACTGGCAGTAAGCGCAGTGCACCACCACCTGATTTCGGTAGGAAAACGTGTACAGACGGCATTGGTCGTGGAAAGCGGTGAAATACGCGAGGTGATGCACGCGGCCCTATTACTGGGATTTGGCGCCAGCGCCCTGAACCCTTACATGGCATTCGCCGTGATCGACAAGCTGGTGGCGAAGAAAGAAATCCAATTGGATTATGCCACAGCCGAAAAGAAATATATCAAATCCATCTGCAAGGGATTGTTCAAGATCATGAGTAAGATGGGTATCAGTACCATCCGCTCGTATCGGGGAGCGAAAATATTCGAAGCCGTAGGTTTGAGTGAAGAGCTCAGCAATGCTTATTTCGGCGGGTTAAGATCCACAATAGGCGGTATCCGGCTGGATGAAGTGGCACGCGATGCAATCGCATTCCACGATGCAGGTTTTGCCGCACAAGTAGACGGATTACTCCCCAACAACGGTTTGTATGCTTTCCGTAAAGATGGAGAAAAACATGCCTGGAACCCGGAAACCATTTCTACCTTGCAACTTGCCACACGCCTGGGCAGCTATAAGAAGTTCAAAGAATTCACCAGTCTGGTAGACAGAAAAGAAGCGCCTATCTTCCTACGCGACTTCCTGGATTTCCGCCGTGCCCCCATTTCTATAGATAAGGTTGAACCGGTAGAAAGCATCATGCACCGCTTTGTGACGGGTGCCATGAGTTACGGGTCTATCAGCAAAGAAGCACATGAGGCAATGGCTATTGCCATGAACCGGATTCATGGACGCAGCAACACAGGTGAGGGAGGCGAAGACAGCGCACGCTTCACGCCCCGCGAAGACGGAACCAGTCTGCGTAGTGCCATCAAGCAGGTAGCTTCGGGACGTTTCGGCGTAACAACGGAGTATCTGGTGAACGCCGATGAAATACAAATCAAAGTGGCACAAGGGGCCAAACCGGGTGAAGGCGGTCAGTTGCCGGGCTTTAAAGTAGATCAGGTGATTGCGAAAACGCGCCATTCCATTCCTGGCATTTCATTGATTTCTCCCCCGCCCCATCACGACATTTATTCCATCGAAGACCTGGCACAGTTGATCTTCGACCTGAAGAATGTAAATCCTCGTGCCAAGATCAGTGTGAAACTGGTAGCCGAAAGCGGTGTAGGAACCATTGCCGCCGGAGTGGCCAAAGCAAAAGCAGACCTTATCGTCATCTCCGGTGCGGAAGGTGGTACGGGCGCCTCTCCTGCCTCCAGTATCCGCTATGCCGGTATCTCTCCTGAACTGGGACTGAGTGAAACGCAACAAACTCTTGTACTGAACGGTCTGCGCGGGCAAGTGATGTTGCAGGTGGACGGGCAACTGAAAACCGGTCGTGACATCGTACTGATGGCGATGCTGGGTGCCGAAGAGTTCGGATTTGCAACCAGTGCTTTGATTGTACTGGGCTGCGTCATGATGCGCAAATGCCATCAGAACACCTGCCCTGTGGGTGTGGCAACGCAAAACGAGGAACTTCGCCGGCGCTTCCACGGACGCAGCGAATATCTGGTGAACTTCTTCACTTTCCTGGCGCAGGAAGTGCGGGAGTATCTCGCCGAAATCGGTGTGGAACGCCTGGATGACATCATCGGACGCACGGATCTTATTATCCGCAAGTCAGAAAACGAATCACCCAAGCAATCCCTGATTAGTTTCGACAAAATACTGGCACGCATCGATAATGGTGCAGCCATCCGCCACACCATCGACCAGCAACACGGCATCGACCACGTAAAAGACGTTGAAATGCTGCATGCCGCTGCCGAAGCTCTGGAAAATCAGAAAGAAATCTCACTGGAATATACGATTGCCAATACGGATCGTGCTTGCGGAGCCATGCTTTCGGGCACCATTGCCGCGAAGTACGGTGAAGCGGGACTGCCGGAACATACGTTGAACGTAAAGTTCAAAGGTTCTGCAGGACAAAGTTTCGGTGCCTTCCTTGTACCGGGTGTCAACTTCAAGCTGGAAGGTGAAGCGAACGATTACCTCGGCAAAGGCCTTTCGGGCGGACGGATTGCCGTATTGCCTCCGGTACGCTCTAACTTCCAGGCCGAGAAGAATACGATTGCAGGAAACACCTTGCTCTATGGCGCAACCAGTGGTGAAGTTTACATCAATGGGCGCGTAGGCGAACGTTTTGCTGTCCGCAATTCCGGTGCCATTGCCGTAGTAGAGGGTGTAGGCGATCATTGTTGCGAGTACATGACGGGCGGTCGTGTGGTAGTCCTCGGGGCAACAGGGCGCAACTTCGCAGCCGGTATGTCGGGTGGTGTAGCTTATGTATGGAATAAGGATGGAAACTTCGATTATTTCTGTAACATGGAAATGGTGGAACTAAGCCTCATCGAAGAAGCCTCCTATCGTAAAGAGTTGCACGAACTCATCCGTCAGCACTACCTCTATACAGGCTCCAACCTGGCACGCACTATGCTTGATGACTGGAACCGATATGTGGATGAGTTTATCCAGATAGTCCCCATCGAGTACAAGAAGGTACTGCAAGAAGAGCAAATGCGGAAACTGCAACAGAAGATTGCAGAGATGCAGAGAGATTATTAAGAGATTTATGATTTCAGATTTATGATTTATGACTTGCCGGACGGTATCATAAGGGCATCCCATAGTATAAGCCTAAGCAGAGATCATAAACCTGAAATCATAAATCTAAACATAAATTATAAATCATAAATCTAAAAATGGCAGATCCAAAAGCATTCTTAAACATACCACGGCAGGAAGCGGGATACCGTCCTGTCCACGAACGTATCACCGACTTCAGTCAGGTGGAGCAAACTTTAAACAGTCACGAACGTAAACTCCAGGCATCACGTTGCATGGATTGCGGTGTACCCTTCTGTCACTGGGCATGCCCGTTGGGCAATAAGCAACCTGAATTTCAGGATGCACTTTATAAAGGTAAATGGCGCGAAGCATACGAAGTGCTCGCCGCCACAAACGACTTCCCCGAATTTACCGGACGCATCTGTCCGGCACTGTGCGAAAAGTCGTGTGTACTGAAGCTTTCGTGTGATGAGCCTGTCACCATTCGTGAAAACGAGGCGGCTATTGCCGAAGCGGCTTTTCGCGAAGGTTACATCGTGCCCATTCAGCCCCAACGTAATGGAAAGCGGGTTGCCATCATCGGTGCAGGTCCTGCGGGACTCTCCGCTGCCTGCCGGCTGAATGCTAAAGGCTATGAAGTGACTCTTTTTGACAGCAAACCCATGCCCGGCGGATTACTGCGCTATGGTATTCCTAATTTTAAACTCGATAAGGCAGTAATCGACCGCCGGATGGGAGTGCTTGAAGCCGAAGGCATCAAGTTCGAAATGGGCGTAACGGTAGATGTACAGAACCTCCCCGCGGGCTTTGATGCCTACTGCATCTGCACCGGGACGCCACAGGCACGCGACCTCAATATCCCCGGACGCGAACTGAAAGGTATTTATCTTGCCCTCGAAATGCTGTCCCAGCAAAATCATATCCTCGATGGAGAAACGTTCCCCAAAGACCGTCTGGTAAATGCCAAGGGCAAACGGGTTCTCGTCATCGGTGGCGGTGATACAGGATCAGACTGTATCGGTACGAGTATCCGCCAGGGAGCCGTGAGTGTGACACAGATTGAAATCATGCCACAGCCTCCCGTAGGTCACAATGACGCTACTCCTTGGCCGCAATGGCCCATTGTACTGAAGACGACTTCAAGTCACGAAGAAGGTTGCACGCGCCGCTGGTCGCTGGCATCCAATCAGTTTATTGGCAAGAATGGAAAAGTCTGCGGTGTAGAGGTGGAAGAAGTGGAATGGATTCCGGCTCAGGATGGAGGACGCCCTACCATGAAACCTACCGGAAAGAAGGAAGTGATAGACGCCGATATGGTGCTTCTAGCCATGGGCTTCCTGAAACCGGAACAACCGGAATTTCCGGAAAATGTATTCGTAGCAGGTGATGCGGCACGTGGTGCCAGCCTTGTGGTGCATGCACTGGCGGACGGACGGAGGGTGGCAGAACGGATAGACAAGTATTTGAGTAACTAACCCCTAATCACTAAGCATCATGTGTGGAATCGTAGGTATCTTCAATATCAAATCTCAATCCCAGGAATTGAGAAACAAAGCGCTTCGAATGGCGCAGAAAATCCGTCATCGCGGACCGGACTGGAGTGGTATTTATGTAGGCGGCAGTGCCATCCTGGCTCACGAACGTCTTTCTATCGTCGATCCGGAAAGTGGCGGACAACCTTTGTACTCTCCGGATGGCAAGCAAATCCTTGCCGTCAACGGTGAGATCTATAATCATCGGGAAATCCGTTCCCGCTACGCCGGCAAATATGCTTTCCGTACAGGATCGGACTGTGAAGTCATCCTCGCATTATATAAGGATAAAGGCATTCATTTCCTCGAAGAATTGAACGGTATCTTCGCCTTTGCCCTTTACGATGAGGAAGCAGACGATTATCTGATTGCCCGTGACCCTATCGGGGTAATCCCTCTTTATATCGGTCGTGACGACCAGGGACATATCTACGTCGGTAGCGAACTGAAAGCACTCGAAGGTTTCTGTGATACCTACGAGCCTTTTCTGCCCGGACATTACTTCTGGGGACGTGAAGGGAAAATGCATCGTTGGTATCAACGTCCCTGGACCGATTATGCCGCCGTCAAAGCCAATGACACCACCGCCCGCCGGGCTACCCAACCAGAAATCAACAGCGTAAAACTCGCCCTTGAAGCTGCCGTGCAACGCCAGTTAATGTCCGATGTTCCTTACGGTGTTCTGCTCAGTGGTGGTCTCGACTCTTCCGTCATTTCTGCCATTGCCAAGAAGTATGCCCGCAAGCGCATTGAAACTGATAACCAGAGCGAAGCCTGGTGGCCTCAACTCCACTCCTTCGCCGTCGGCCTGCGCGGTGCACCGGACTTAATTAAAGCCCGTGAAGTGGCGGAATATATCGGCACTGTTCACCATGAAATCAATTATACCATTCAGGAAGGACTTGATGCCTTGCGTGATGTCATCTACTTTATCGAAACATACGATGTTACCACTGTACGTGCTTCCACACCGATGTACCTGTTGGCACGTGTCATCAAGTCTATGGGTATCAAAATGGTGCTTAGTGGCGAAGGTGCCGATGAGGTTTTCGGTGGTTATCTATACTTCCACAAAGCCCCCACACCGCAGGCTTTCCACGAAGAAACGATCCGTAAGCTCTCCAAGCTGCACCTGTACGACTGTCTGCGTGCCAATAAGAGCCTTTCTGCCTGGGGTGTGGAAGGTCGTGTTCCCTTCCTCGATAAAGAGTTCCTGGATGTGGCAATGAACCTCAGCCCTGCCGTCAAGATGTGTCCGGGCAAAGAAGTGGAGAAACGCATTGTGCGCGAAGCTTTTCAAGATATGCTGCCTCAGAGTGTTGCCTGGCGGCAAAAAGAGCAATTTTCCGATGGCGTCGGTTACAATTGGATTGATACATTGAAAGCCATTACTTCGGCCGCCGTCACCGACCATCAGATGGAACATGCCGCCGAACGGTTTCCCATCAATCCGCCACAGAATAAGGAGGAATATTACTATCGTAGCATTTTCGAAGAGCACTTCCCCAGTCAGTCGGCTGCCCGAAGCGTGCCCAGTGTGCCGAGCGTGGCTTGCTCTACTGCTGAAGCACTCGCCTGGGATGCCACGTTGCAAGGGAAAAATGATCCGAGCGGACGGGCTGTGGCAGATGTGCACGAGGCAGCCGGGAACGTGGGCTGATAAAGCCTGTTATAAGCAGAGTCTACTGTGTAAACAATTTACCAAGCGAGATCCATCAATAGAATGCTGAGCATTCTTATCACAGTCTCAAATATAGACAAAAAACAGGCATTTTTCTGCTTTATTAAGCTTCTTGTTATTCGTTTTTAAAGAATAACAGGAACGTTTTTAAAGAATGTGCTCAACGTTTATTAAAAACGTAAAAAGCCTCTTTTAAGCCCGAATCCGATAAATATCAACAAAAAAGGCGATAACTTCCTATTGAAATTATCGCCTTTCTTGTTTTTTGTCTGTTATTATCTTAGAAAACAAGTCGTATGAATTCTCTATTATCAACTACCCTGCAAAGATACGACATCCGAAAGGTGAAGTCAAGTATTCTGGCCGGTTTTTCCGACTTTTCTTTTTTTTATTTTTTAATTCTTCCATTTTGTTTTTGTCCGATACCATTTTTCTAATTTTGAGAATTAGAAATTAGGAACTTGCGTTAACTTAACACACAACAAAGATGAAATATAAAAGGACTCTCCACTCCAATCCACACTAAGATAGTGTCAAAACGGAATAAAAGAACGCGAATTACACAAATCTGTCATTCAATAATCCACTTCTCTATATTCCTTGTTTTATTACTGAAGTTCACACCTATTTTGAATAATTTCCTCGGGTCTGCCTCAAAAGGAAGAGCATACTGTTTTTCTTCTATTTGCTGCAAAGCTTCTTCTGCAGTACCTTCCAGTTTGAATTCCATGACGTAAATGTAATCGGCAGTCTTCACTACCAGATCCACCCTCCCTTCCGAAGTGTGATACTCCGCCTGTGTGTAGAAACCCACCAGTTTGAAGACGATAAACAGCACATTTTGGTAATGTAATTCCAAGTCTTTCACCAATTCATAAGGTGTGTCGGCAAAAAAGCTTTGCAGCCTCTTAAAGAAAGCGTTAGGTTGGCCGGAACGTATCTCACGAACAAACCTTTGTATCTCAAACGGTGCTTCTAACTGATTGAAGCGGGTATAAAACGGCATCAGAAATCTGATAAAGCCCTCTTCCACTTCCCGGTTAGGGAAACCGAGACGGTATAGACCGAATTCCTTATCATATCCCTTTATCGTGAGATAACCGCTTTGGAAAATAACCGGTATGGGTTCGTTGTCGCCATAAATACAGTTCAGCACATCAGCATCCGTTTCTTCATGCGCCATGCGCTCCAAATTGTAATGATTGCGTCTCAGCAACTCCACAAGGTAAGTAGGCGTTCCGGTTTCAAACCAATAGTTACCGAATTTCATCTTAAAGAATGTATTCAGCAAACTGAAAGGATTGTAGATGCCGTCCGTATTTTCTGTAAAGTGATAACCGTCATAGCACGCTTTCAGTTCATTGCACACTTCCTGATACGTCATTTTCTGCGCGGCTGCCAATTCGTGCAGGTCTTCTTCAAAATTAAGATGTATCTCCTTTTCAGTGATTCCACAGATAGAAATAAACGGCTCATCCATGGAGATGTCATTCAGATTGTTCAGGTCACTGAACACACTGACTTTGCCGAACTTGGTCACTCCCGTCAGCAAGGCAAACTTGATGCAGCCGTCCATGGTTTTCAGTACGCCATAGAAAGGTTTCAGAGTGTTGCGGAATTCGCGTTGCAGTTCCTCGTTGCCGATAGCTTGGAGCAAGGGTTTGTCATATTCGTCGATGAGAATGGCTACACGCTCACCACTTTGCTCATAGGCCCGTCCCACAACTCCTGCAAAGCGCAAGGCAAGGGTAGTTTCGGCAGAACGCGTTCCATAAAGTGACTCCCAGTAATCAAGCGTTTCATTCAGTATCTTGTCCAGACTGTCCGGCGTATCATATTTCCCGATATTCAAGTCCAGATGGAACACAGGACGTTTCACCCAGTCTTTTTCCAAAGTTTCCACCGCCAAGCCTTCAAATAAGTCCCGTTTCGCTTCAAAATAGGCTTCGAGCGTGGAAATCAGCAGGCTCTTCCCAAAACGGCGGGGGCGGGAAAGGAAATAGTAACTGCCACTCTTCACCAACTTATACATCAATGCAGTTTTATCCACATAAACGTATCCTTCTTTACGAATCTTCTCGAAGTTTTGTATCCCGATAGGATATATTCTGTTACCCATGTCCTTGCCTCCTTCTACTATAATAGTATTCATTAATGCTACAAAGATAATGTAAACCGAGAACAGTATAAAATGAACTCGTTCATTTTTTATGCCGAGGTGCAGTTTATCTTCTTCAAAGATAATGCAAATCGAAGGCAGCACTTTCATTTTCCCAATTTATTCCCTACCTTTGTACCCGCTTTTTTTAGAAAGGCAGGATTCGTTCTATTAGTTTTAGGTTAAACACTTAATAACGCTTATGCAAAAGTCTGACTGCATCATCGGTGTAGAGCACGTATCGAAATACTTCGGAGACAAAGCCGTACTGAATGATGTAAACCTCTCTGTCCGTAAGGGCGAATTTGTAACGATATTGGGCCCCTCCGGCTGCGGCAAGACTACGTTGTTGCGCCTGATAGCCGGTTTCCAGACCGCCTCGGAAGGTATCATCACCATCGCCGGAAAAGACATCACGCAAACACCGCCACACCAACGTCCGGTGAATACCGTCTTTCAGAAGTATGCCCTTTTTCCCCACCTCAACGTGTACAACAACATCGCTTTCGGACTGAAGCTTAAAAAGATGCCCGAAGCCACCATTGGCAAGAAAGTGAAACAAGCCCTCCGCATGGTAGGTATGACGGATTACGAAGACCGTGACGTCGATTCCCTCTCCGGCGGACAACAACAACGTGTTGCCATTGCCCGTGCCATCGTCAACGAACCCGAAGTGCTGTTACTGGATGAGCCCCTCGCCGCCCTCGACCTCAAAATGCGTAAAGACATGCAGATGGAGTTGAAAGAGATGCACCAGAAGCTTGGAATTACCTTCGTCTACGTTACCCACGACCAGGAAGAAGCCCTTACTCTGAGCGACACCATCGTCGTGATGAGCGAAGGCCGCATCCAGCAGATAGGTACGCCGACAGACATCTACAACGAACCCATCAACTCTTTCGTTGCCGATTTCATCGGAGAAAGTAACATCCTGAACGGCCTCATGCTTCAGGACAAAGCCGTATCCTTTGCCGGACACGAATTTGAATGTGTCGACAAGGGCTTTGGCGAAAACACTCCCGTCGATGTAGTCATCCGTCCCGAAGACATCTATATATTCGAACCTTCTGCCGCTGCCCAACTGATGGGTACTGTCACCTCCTGCATCTTCAAAGGCGTGCATTACGAAATGATGGTACAGACTAACGAGGGCTACGAATTCATGGTGCAAGACTATCACAGTTTCGAAGCCGGACGGGAAGTCGGTCTGCTCGTGAAACCTTTCGACATTCACGTAATGAAGAAAGAACGCACCTGCAACACCTTCGAAGGCAAGCTCATAGACGCCACACACGTCGAATTCCTCGGTTACACCTTTGAGTGTGCCGAAGTGCAGGACATCGAACCGGGCAGTTCCGTCCTCGTAGAAATAGATTTCCGGAACGTCATCCTCGAAGATAACGAAGAAGACGGCCATCTGACGGGTGAAGTGAAATTCATCCTTTATAAAGGAAACCATTACCATCTCACCGTGTTTACCGATTGGGACGAGGATATCTTTGTAGACACCACTGACGTCTGGGACGACGGTGACCGTGTCGGCATCACCATCGCACCCGAAAATATACGAATTGTCGCGCCGGCACAGACCACCGGTTCTATCCCTATTGTCGAATCTGCTAATAAGAAAGGAAGTGCTCAGTAATATATCCCGTTTCTTCATGCGTCGCCGGAACTGGACAGTTCCCTACGCATTGTTTCTCATCATCTTCGTTGTGATGCCTCTGTTGCTCATTGTGGTTTATGCCTTCACCGATGCTGAAGGCGCATTCACGTTTGCCAACTTCCGCAAATTCATGATGCATCCCGAATCTATCAACACATTCGTCTACTCCATCGGAATAGCTGTCATCACGACTCTGGTATGCCTCCTGCTCGGTTATCCGGCTGCTTATATTCTCAGTCAGAAGCGCTTCAACACTTCCCAGACCATGGTTGTACTGTTCATCCTGCCTATGTGGGTGAACATCCTGATACGTACACTTGCCACGGTGGCATTGTTTGATTTCCTCAATCTGCCGCTGGGCGAAGGAGCTTTGGTATTCGGTATGGTCTACAACTTCCTGCCGTTCATGATATACCCTATCTACAATACGTTGCAAAAGATGGATGGCAGTCTGATAGAAGCAGCCCAAGACCTGGGAGCTACGCCTGTACAGGTATTCGGTAAAGTAATCCTCCCTCTTTCGATGCCCGGCATCATGAGTGGTGTGGTGATGGTTTTCATGCCCACGGTTTCCACCTTTGCCATTGCCGAGTTGCTGACAATGAACAACATCAAACTGTTCGGTACTACCGTACAAGAGAATATATATAACGGAATGTGGAACTACGGCGCTGCCTTGTCGCTCATCATGCTGTTGCTGATTGGCGTCACCGCCCTCTTTACCAACGAGGACGACAGTGCACAAAATGAAAGCGGAGGTGTGATATGATGACACGTATTCTGGCGAAAGGCTATCTTTGGTTTCTGCTTGCCCTGCTCTATTCGCCCATCCTGATTATTATGATCTTCTCTTTCACCGAGGCCAAGGTACTGGGTAACTGGACAGGATTCTCTACCAAACTATACAGTTCACTATTTACAGGCGGCATGCACCACTCGCTGATGAATGCCATCTGGAACACATTTGCCATTGCTACGATTGCCGCTACAGCCTCTACCCTGCTGGGAAGCCTGGCAGCTATCGGCATCTTTAACTTGCGCTCCCGGGCACGTCAGGTGATGAATTTCACCAATGCTATTCCGATGATGAATGCGGATATCATTACGGGTGTATCCCTGTTCCTGCTGTTTGTCAGCTTTGGCATTTCGCAGGGATTTACTACGGTGGTATTGGCACACATCACTTTCTGTACCCCTTATGTGGTGCTTAGTGTGATGCCCCGCCTGAAGAAAATGAATCAGAATGTATACGAAGCAGCTCTCGACCTCGGAGCTACTCCTTTCCAGGCGCTTCGCAAAGTCATCTTCCCGGAAATTCTGCCGGGGATGATCAGCGGTTTCATCCTCGCTTTCACGCTTTCCATTGATGACTTCGCAGTAACGATCTTCACTATCGGAAATGAAGGATTGGAAACATTGTCGACATACATCTATGCGGATGCACGTAAGGGTGGACTGACTCCTGAACTGCGCCCACTGTCAACAATCATTTTTGTAACGGTGTTAGTATTACTGATTGTGATTAATAAGAGAGCAGAAAGAAACAAGAATAGTGATTAGCGTTTAGTGATAAGTGATTAGTGCCATGCGGAATGATAGCGCAGCCCACTATTCACTTATCACTAAACGCTAATCACTAATATAACCCTATAAACAATGAAGAAATACATCCCCCTCCTTCTCTGCATTCTTCTCCTTGCCTCCTGTACCGGTGCCAGTGAGAAGCGCAGCCGTGTACTGAAAGTATACAACTGGGCAGATTATATCGACGAAGAAGTCCTCGCCGAATTTCCTGCCTGGTACAAAGAGCAGACAGGCGAAGATATCCGCATCATCTACCAGGTATTCGATATCAACGAAATCATGCTCACTAAGATAGAGCGCGGACAGGAAGATTTCGACCTTGTATGCCCCTCGGAATACATCATCGAACGAATGTTGAAGAAAGACCTCCTCGTCCCTATCAACCGCAATTTTGGGAAGACTCCGGACTATATCCCCAACATCTCCCCATATATTCAGAAAGAGTTGGAGAAGATCAGCCAGCCCGGTCGCCACACCAATGATTACGTCGTTCCCTACATGTGGGGTACCGCCGGAATACTCTATAACAAGAAGTTCAAGACCCTTGAAGAAGTCAGCTCCTGGGGATGCCTTTGGGATGCCGTCAACCGTGGTAAGATTCTGATGAAAGACAGTTACCGCGATGCCTACGGTACTGCCATCATCTATGCCCATGCCCGGCAACTTGCCGACAGCACCATCACCGTGGAGCAACTGATGAACGACAATTCCCCTGAAGCCATTACCCTTGCAGAGCAATATCTGAAAGATCTGAAACCCAACATTGCCGGGTGGGAAGCCGACTTCGGCAAAGAAATGATGACCAAAAACAAAGCATGGCTCAACCTTACCTGGAGTGGCGACGCCGTCTGGGCCATTGACGAAGCGGAAGCCGTAGGTGTGGACCTGGACTATGTAGTTCCTCGTGAAGGCAGCAACATCTGGTACGATGGCTGGGCCATCCCCAAGTATGCCCGCAACGTAAAAGCTGCCAGCTACTTCATCAATTATCTTTGCCAGCCAGATATTGCTCTACGCAATATGGATGCCATCGGCTACGTCAGTGCCGTAGCAACGCCCGAGATTATGGAGGCAAAGATCGACACGACTCTTGAACAGTTCTCCGACCTCAGTTATTTCTTCGGTCCAGGTGCAGACAGCGTTCAGATCAATCCGATACAATACCCTGACCGTAAAGTCGTGGAGCGTTGTGCCATGATCCGTGATTTCGGTGACCGCACAGAGCTTGTTCTCGAAATGTGGAGCCGCGTCAAAGGTGATAATCTGAATACGGGTATCGTACTTCTCATCTTTGCAGTCTTCGGGATACTGTTTGTGTGGATTGTCTGGAAACGGATCAGCATTTATAAGCAGAAGAAACGTCACCACAGGCGCAGACGCCGTATACGCAGGTAATAGGAGGTAAAGGAGATAACACCTTTATCTCCTGATTCGCATTAATAACATAAATGAAACATCACTTTTCAGACATATTTTGTACCTTGCGGCAGAATTATAAATAAGGAACTATGAAACTGAAAAAACTTTTATTTGCCTCCGCTATGTCTCTTGCCGCATGCGGCATCCTACAAGCCCAAAACACCCAAGTCATTGCCCACCGTGGTTTCTGGAAGACCGACGGTTCTGCCCAGAATAGTATTGCCGCCCTGGTGAAAGCTGACTCCATCCATTGCTACGGTTCCGAGTTCGATGTCTGGCTCACTGCCGACAACAAACTTATCGTAGACCACGACGGTGTATTCAAAGGTGTCCGCATGGAAACATCTACCGAGAAAGAATGTACCTCTATCACCCTCAACAACGGCGAGAACCTCCCTACTCTTCAGCAATACCTCGATAAAGCCAAAGGATTGAAAACCCGCCTTATCCTGGAACTCAAAGCGCACAAGACTCCCGAACGGGAAACGCTCGCCGTAGAGCAAATTGTAAAAATGATTAAGGAGATGGGACTGGAAGAACGTACCGAATACATCACTTTCTCACGCCATGCGACCAAAGAATTCATTCGCCTGGCTCCTAAAGGTACTCCCGTATATTATCTGGAAGGTGACCTCAATCCGCAGGAACTGAAAGACATGGGTTGTGCCGGTCCTGATTACCATTTCTCCGTCTTCAAAAAACATCCCGAGTGGATCAAAGAATGTCACGACCTTGGCATGAAGGTTAACGCCTGGACAGTAAATGATGCCAAAGATATGGAATGGCTCATCAGCCAGGGAGTGGATTTCATCACCACCAATGAACCAGTATTATTGCAGGAGATATTGAAAAAGAAGTAATGCAGATCGGTAGTTAAATTTATTTCTTTATTTTCGGTTATGAATATAATTTTAGGCGCGGAT
>ULRK01030410.1_pt1 | contig 16222 bp, 20 predicted proteins | sample 1955341 | NCBI WGS metagenome assembly ULRK01 (sample SAMEA4835680, study PRJEB28245) | human gut metagenome | biome: gut microbiome; material: fecal sample | place: Denmark | collected 2008
TTGAGCATCTCTCATCCTTTTCTGCTCGATACCGTCATATCTTGGTATATAGTTTATAAATAGTCAGGTAAAGTAATTTCGTATACAACGAGTCATCTCTAGCGATTACGGCATACTCCGAGCAGTTCCGTTAAATAAGGTATTGACTTTTTAAATTGAAAGAGTTATAATCATTATATAAATTAGTCAAGGAGGTATAATAATGAGTATTTCCAAGTTAACAAACTATACAAGGATTTCACCTAACAAGACGAGTCCACGTGACCATGCAATCGATACTATCACAATTCATTGCATGGCAGGAAATTTATCAGTAGAAACATGTGCCAATGTTTTTGCACCATCAAGTAGACAGGCTTCAAGTAATTATGGTGTAGATTCTAATGGAAGAATCGGTTGCTATGTAGATGAGGCAGACCGTTCATGGTGCAGTTCTAATCGTGCTAACGATATGAGGGCTATTACAATTGAAGTAGCCAATGATGGAGGAGCCGATACAGGTTGGCATGTTTCAGGGGTAGCAATGAGTTCTCTTATTAAACTTGTTGCAGATGTTTGTAAACGTAACAATATCAGCAAGTTAGTATGGTCAGACAGTAAAGATGACCGTATCAATCATAGAAATGGTTGTAATATGACTGTTCATAGGGATTTCAAAAATAAGGATTGTCCAGGAGCATATTTAATGTCTCAGATGCCATATATAGCAGATGAGGTAAATAAGTTACTCGGTGTTTCAGGGGTAGTTCCTCAGCCATCGGCTCCTCAACCTAGCAATCCAAATAAAACTTTGGATGAGGTTGCAAGAGAAGTTATTGCAGGAAAATGGGGAAATGGAGAAGATAGAAAGAGCAAGCTTCAGGCAGCTGGTTACGTTTATGAAGTTATCCAGCAGAAAGTAAACGAGTTACTTGGTTCTTCTAGCAAGCCAGCTCCAGCACCAACACCTAAACCTAGCAAGTCTGTAGATGAAATAGCCAGAGAAGTTATTAATGGAAAATGGGGAAATGGTAGTGAACGTAGGTCTAAACTTGAATCTGCTGGTTATAATTACTCAGCTGTGCAGGCTAAGGTAAATGAGCTTGTTTCAGGGGTAGCTTCTTCCAAACCGTCTTTGAAGTCTATTGATGAAGTAGCCAGAGAAGTTATTAATGGAAAATGGGGAAATGGTAGTTCTCGTAAATCACGCCTTGAGGCAGCAGGCTACAATTACAGAGAAGTTCAGTCAAGAGTTAATGCTCTGCTTAAATGATGAGTAGCCTATGTATAATTGGGAGTTAGATAACTACTTTCAAAGTGTAGATTATAAATTCAATAATTTTTACGATTTTGAGTGTGTCAGGGGTAGTTCTCCTCAAGTCAGGTTTAACCTTGACTATGAGGACGACTACGAAACCTGTTTAAATGTATTCACTGATGCTGTAGATTACAATTGGAAGATACATATACTTAAGCAAAATAAATAGTTTATTTTAAACAGAGGATAAAGGCATCCAACCAGGGGTAGTCTTTGTCCTCTTTCTAGTTAGGAGGAAGAATAATGGCAAAACAAATATGTTGGACTAAAAAGATAGTCGAAACTTTTATTGAGGAAGCTTGTTTAACTAAAGAAGAACAGGATATACTTCGCACAAGGGTTGCAGGTCTTACAATATCAGAACAAGCAGAGAGATTTAATATTTCAGTAGGCAAGGTTAATAGGATTATTAAGAGACTAAAGTGGAAATATGATAATGTTCAAAAATACTGTAAAGATTTGCCACTCCGCAAAATGAGTGCAGCTGAATTGTATATGGATACACATTAGGATGATACTTTTTTGATAGTTTATTGTTATTTATTTTGCATTAAAGTATAAATATGTTGGTATAATTAGGAGAGTTAAGTGGTATTGATTAACTCTCCTATTTTTGTTATACTAGGGGTAGATGAAGAGGTCTTAGGAGGTTATTTTCCAATGTTTAATAATTTTCAACAAAATCCGAGTTTTAATAATTACATCCCATATAATAGTTATACTGCCAATTTAGCTCAGCAAAATTCAAACTTTAATAATCAAAATTTTCAGTCGCAAACAAATATAACCTTTGTAAATGGTATTGAAGGTGCTAAGGCTTTTCAGCTTAGACCGAACAGTAGTGTATTGCTGATGGACTCTGACAACTCTAAGTTTTATGTAAAAAGCACAGATAACCTTGGTATTGCCAATATTACTTCATACAGCTTTGTTGAAGATAAAAATTTACCAGCTGAAAACGTAGCTGCAAGTCAACCGAGCGATACCGGCGAACAAAATACAAAGTTATATGATGAGATGAAAACTAAAATTAGTGAGTTAGAAGCTAAAGTTGATGAATTACAAAACAAGTTAAACGAAGTTCTTTAAGTCAGGAGGTATCGCGATATGTCAAATCCATTATTAGGTCTTTCAGGGGTAGCCAGTCAGAGACCAAAGAGTATTGTAGAGCAGTTTAGGGATTTCAGGGGTAGCTATTGAGTCTACCTCTATTTTATTAGGAGGTTATTTTTTATGTTAGAGATTTATATGGAAAATGCTAATGGTGTTGCTACATCGTTAAATGAGGCTATTGTATTTAATACTAAAGTATTACAGACAGGTTGCACTGCTACTGCTAATACACCTACAAATACGGTCAGACTGAACAAGGCAGGCTTTTATTCTGTTCATATTGACGCTGTAATCGCAAATAATACTGCTGAGGCAGGTCTTGTAGGCATTCAGTTATACAACAATAATAGTGAGGTATCTAATGCTTATACTGCTCAGACGTCTACTGGAAACACTGATCTTGTTGCTGTAGGCTTTGATACTATCGTTCAGGTTCGACCAAGTTGTTCTGTAATCGATAATACTGCCAACTTACAGTTTAAGATAGCAAATAATAATGCTATGGTATATTTTGCTAATGTTGTAGTTACTAAAATTGCTTAGTATTGGAGGGGTAGTTATGCATGATATTAAATCTATGGTTCTTAGTGAACTTGAAAATTTTAAAGTTACAGGTATTACAATGAAGAACTTATCTTCTCTTGGGGCTTTAATCGATATTTACAAGGATATTTGCAATATTGAATATTGGAAGTCTAAAGAGGAGCATTATAAAGCTGAAGATGATATCTCTGATGATATTGGTAAACTTATGAGGTTGAGTGAGCAGTTAAAAACTACAGATAGTGTTGCTGTTCAGGCTGATTATAATAAATTGGTTATAGATTTATTAAATAAAGCAAGTGATATTCGTGGTGCTTTAAAGTCTGCTAAAATGAGTAGTCCAGATATGGAAAAGTATGATATGATTTTCAAATAAGATGATTTCAACGTATCGGGGGTAGTTATATCGGTCTTTGCCTATTTAAGGTGATGACCGATATTTTTTTGTTGCCATAAGTATTTAGTTTAGTTTGTGTATGATATTTGTTAGGTTATAGATTAGTTATCTAATATAAAACTATTATATGACTTGACAATCCTTAAGTTTTAGTGTATAATATGAGTTGAAATAGGACTAAAATTCTTCAAATTGTATCATATTGTCTTGATATGTATTATTTTATCCAATATTGTTCGTCTTTGACCGATACTGTTATGGTATTTCAATATTACTTTTCAGTAATATCATATATAAACTACGAACATTACTTGTAAGTATTGATTTTATTTATGGAAGGAGTAAATATAGTATGGCTAAATTAAGAAATGCTCGAATGGAAAAGTTTTGTCAGTTTATGGCTAGAGAAGGTTGTGACCCATCAGAGGCTTGTTTTAAGGCAGGTTACGGGGTAGATGCTCACCCTCGTTGTGACTCATATCATGCTATGCAGGGTTCGAGATTAATGTGTCGTAAAGATGTTGTATTTCGTATTCAGGAGATTAGGGACGGAGTTTGTATTGAGGAAAAAGATAAACGTGAAACTATGATTGAGCGTTTGTATAAAATCATCAATTATAATCCAGCTAAATATATGCAGGTATATCAGACTTGTCTTGAAAATGGTAGAACTGTTCAGGATACGATAATCAAAAAGGACTTTACAGACTTTACAAAGTGGGATGAAGATGATTTATCTATGATAGACCATTTTGATAGTCGCACTGGAAATCCTGTATTCATGGACAAGAAGTGGGCATTTGAAAAGTTACTTAAGATTCTTCAGCTTGATGGAACAGATAGAGGGGTAGACATTCAGGATATCCTTTCATTATTTACATCAGCAGGCTTGAGACTTGGACGACCTGAAGATGTTCAGGCTATGTTACAAGAGTCTGATGAGTCAACTACAGAAGATGATGACTTTGACGATTTAGATGATTTTGAGGATGATGATGAGTAATGTATACACAATCAGTTGAAATAAAACCTTTCAGTCAGAAGTATATTAATTATTATTATCGTTGCCTCTCCAATACCTATAATTGTCTTGAGGGAGCTTACCGAGCAGGTAAAACGGTTATTAATATTTATAGTTTTGCTAATTATCTTGAGTATTGTAAGGATAAAATACATTTGGTTTCAGGTGCTTCAGCTACTACAGCAAGGTTAAATGTAGCTGATTGTAACAATTTAGGCTTAACTTCTATCTTCAGGGGTAGGTGTAAATCAGGTAAATATGAAGGTAATGAATGTCTCAAAGTAAAGACAAAGACAGGTATTAAAATTGTAATCTTTGTTGGTGGTGGTCAATCTGATAGTTATAAACGAATACAAGGTCTTTCTTTTGGTTCTTGGTTATCTGTTGAGTTAGCTAACCTTTATATATCAGATGATGAAAAAGACTTTGTAGCTATGGCACTTTCTCGTTTAACCCAATCACATGATAAAAAAGTTTGGTGGGATTTAAACCCAGTTTATCCAACACATAAAGTTTACACAAAATATATTGATAAGTTTTGTGAAAACAAAAAGGTTAAAATGAACTTTATGAAGTGTAGTTTGTTTGATAATACTGCATTAAATGAATACCAAAAGCAAGAATTGTTAAATACTTTCCCAGATAAAAGTAGCGTTGAGTATCAGAGGGGTATCCTCGGTAATCGTGCTTGTTCTGATGGTATGATATTTACTCTATTTGCTAAAGATAGTAGTCCTTGGGTATTAAATGATTTGAATGAGGCTCTGAAAGGTATTACTGTTCAGTTTATAAGTATTGGAGTTGACTTTGGTGGTAACGGTTCTAATACTGCTTTCTGTGCTACACTTATCTGTAATAACTATCATCTTATCGTTCCTTTCTTTGATGATGAGATAGATATGAAAGGTGGTAACTCTGACGTTGTAGAATTTCATAATCGCTTTAAAGATTTTCTATTGACGGTTATTTCTTTCAATTTAGGGGTAGTAAGATATGTTTACGGTGATTCAGCAGACCCAGTTATGATTAATGAGATTAGGTCTGTAATCAAAGAGTTATCAATGTATAATCAGATTAGGGTTTTGAATTGTCAAAAGCATACCATTAAGAAGCGTATTACAGCAAAGCAGTCTATGCTTGCTAGACGACATTGGCTTGTTAGTAAGTCTTGTAAGTTTGTTATCGGTTCTACTGAGCATCAAGTTTGGGATAGTAGACCAGGACATGAGGATGAACGTCTTGATAATGGTTCTGTTGATATTGATATTGCCGATGCTGAAGAGTATAGTTGGTCAGCTTTTTTGGATAAGATAATTAAGTATTGTAGTTAGGAGGTCTAATAATGGATTATGGTTCAATTTTAAAATGTATCAGGGGTAGATTTGGTCACTGCTATAATGTTGCCAGCTACTATACTAAAATCGGAGAGTGGCTAGACTGGTATAAGGGCTATATTAAATCATTCCATACTGTTAAGTATAGTAATGGTATTACTACACCTGCAAGGGATATGTTTCGTTTGAATATGGCTAAACGAGCTTGTGAGGACTGGGTTTCATCTGTATTGAGTGAGGACTTAAGTATTGTAGTTAGTTCATCAAACAATAAGTCTAGTATCTTTGTGCAGGGCAGTAAATGTAATGGTGGTGTGTTAGGAAGCAATAACTTTTCTACAATATTATCTGACAATCTTGAGAAAATGTTTGCTCTTGGAACATCAGCTCTTGCTCTTGATTTGGATGGTATTTCTGTTGATACTAATGGTAATATTGTTAGTGGAGCAAACGCTACTATCAAGATTAAGTCTTACAACGCTACAAGGATTATTCCTATCTCTTATGATAATGGTATTATCACCGAGGTCGCTTTTGTTTCCGAGACTAATATAAAAGGCAAGACTTATTATACTGTTAGTTCTCATATCAAGGAGTCTGATGGTTATGTAATCTACAATGATGTTTATAATGCTAACTATCAAAAAGTTAATCTAGATATACCGGTATTGAGTATTATACGAACAAAAAGTATTAAACCTCTTTTTGTAATCTTAAAAACCAATATCGCAAATAATGTAGATTTAGACAGTCCTCTTGGGGTATCCGTTTACTACAATGCTATTGATACTCTTAAAGGTATTGACCAGGTATATGATAACTGTGTAGTCGAGGTTATTAATGGTCGAAGAATCATTATGATGAATAAGTGTTTACTTACTTGTGATGACCAAGGTAAACCTATTGCACCTCAAGATATGCGACAGTCTTTAATGCAGTTCTTTGGCGATGATGCAGATACTTCTATCAATGAGTATATCAAGGATTTTGCCCCAAGTTTACGCTCTACTGAGCTTGATGCTGAACTACAAAACCAGTTAAATATGTTTAGTAGTCTTGTTGGTTTTGGAACAAAGTTTTATAATTTCTCGATGAGTAATGGTGTTACAGCCACTGAGTATGCTGGTGAGAGACAGGATTTTGTTCGTAATTCAGGTAAAATGACTAATATGATTTGTGTAGCTATTAAGTCTTTGGTATCTGAGATACTTTGGTTAGGTCAAAATGTTCTAGGGGTAGCAGTTAATGCAGACGCTAAGGTTACTGTAACTGCTCAAGATAATATTGTTGAGGCTGATGATAAAGAGCGTGAGCAAGATAGACAGGATGTTAAAGATGGTATTATGTCCAAGGCTGAGTATCGTGCAAAGTGGTATGGTGAAACTATTGAAGATGCTCAAACAAAAATCAATGCTATTTCAGTAGGCACCGCACAATCAGCTGAATAATTTGTAACTATAAAGAGCTTGTATTGTTTATACAATATAGGCTTTTTGTTTAGTTTAAAATATGTTTTGTTAGGTATTTTTTAGTATGCCGATATTTTTCTATAACTACCTCTTGACAAAAAATAAATTGCATGCTATAATACCAGTAAAGTAGTCGAGAGACGTAAAATCGTGGAGGATTGATATTATGGATAACTTAACTAATGTTACAACTGCTACACCTATTACCCAGCAAAATGTGCAGAGTCAGCCTACTCAGACTCAAGTAGTCAATCAGGGGTATCCTACTCAGCCTATTCAGCCAACCCAAAACAATCAGGCATTGTTTACACAGGAACAGTTGAATAGTATTATTCAGGGTAGAGTTAATCCGCTTAATCAGCGTGTTCAGGATTTAACAAGTCAGCTTGCTCAGGCACAGCAGTTATCACAGAGTTACCTTAACGAGTTACAGGGTTACAAGAACAAAGAAATTGTTGCTAATGCAGGAGTTCCTGCTTACATGCAAGAGTTTGTTGCTTTTGAAGCTCAGAAGCTTGCGGTTAATGGAAAGAGTTTTGCGGACGCTGTAAAGGAATATACAACAGCAAATGCTCAGTTATTTGGTATCAGTCAGGGCACTCAAAGCACTCAGCCTACACAGAACGTGATTCCAGTTGCTGGTCAGGTTGGTTCTCAGACTGCTAATCAGAACCAGAGTGTTGCTCAAAATCAGCAGGTAAATACAAACCAGCCTAGTGCTGTTGCACAGGTTCAGGGTGTTGTTCAAAATCCTAGTGTTGCTGTTCAGTCTACAATTCAGACAGGTCAGGTAGCACAAGGTGCTACTTCCTTTACAGGGGTAGTTAATCCAAACGGGGTTAATGATATTGACAGTGCAGTCGATACATTTCTTCGTAATAAAGGTATACGAAAATAGGAGGTAATTAATTATGGCTTTAGTTGTAGGTCAGGCTACTGTAGCCACTGGTATGTCACCTGTAGTTGAGGGCGGCTTATATGCAGATGAAATTTTTCAGGATGGTGTAACTTTCACATCTGAGCATGATATCGGTAATGCAGGTCAGATTCAGGTTGAGGTTTATTCACCAGATAATAGTATTGAACCAAAAACTCCAGGTGCTGATTTCACAAATAGCGAGTATGCTAATACAGTCATTGATATCAATACTAATAACTCTTTCCAGAAGAGTCAGAAGGTTCCAGCTTATGTCCAGGCTACTATGCCAACATCAGTTCTTTTAAATAAGACTTGGGCAGTAACTGAGGATATTCGTATTGCTCGTCAGAAAACAGGTCTTGCTGTATTATCTGTTGAGGGAACTGCTTCAGCCGATACTGATGCTATTACATCAGCTAATGTTAAGGAAAAGGTTTTAGCTCTCCGTAAAGAGTTAAGAAAGAAACATGCTAGACCAGATGTTGTTATTGCATCAGTAGATACTTATTCAGCAATGCTTGAGACAGCTGGTAAAGATTATACACCTGTTTCAAACGATTCAGTTGTAGCAACTGGACGTGTAGGTTATTGGATGGGTATGCTTTGGGTTGAGTCTACTTTACTTGGCGATTCTTTCAAGTATAATGACGCTTCAGGGGTAGCTAAGACAGCAGATACTTCTGATGTTGAGCTTATTATGTATGACCATATGGCTTTCTCTATCATTGATAAGTTAGTTATGCTGAGAACTATTGATAACCCTAATGCAGCTGGTTCTCTTGTTCAGGAAGAGGTTGACTCTGGTTTCAAGGTTACAAATGCAGCTTGTGTAGCTGTCAAAAAAAAAGCTTAGTGGAGTCTAGTAGTATAGAATCTGGTTCTGTAACTACTAAGTCTGCTAGTGCTACAACACATACTTTAGGTAAGTAATCTAGTGGGTGGCTAGTCCGCCCACCTTACTATAAGTAATATGTATTAATACTGATTAATATTTATTAGTTGTAGTAATGGAGGTTTATTATGATTACTGTTGATTATACTTATTACAAAGATACGTATGGTGGTTCTCTTTCAGAGGAAGATTTTAAAAGGTTAGTTAATATTGCTTACGTTGTAGTTGATAACTTTACATTTGGTAGGTTTCAAATGTTAGACGAAAAGGCTGTAAATGATTTCACACTTATGAAAGTAAAGACATGCATCTGTGCTTTGTGTGATAAAGTCGAAAACGCAACATTATCAGGGGTAGCTATCAAGTCATCTGAAAAAGTTGGCTCTTGGTCTGTAAATTATGCAGCAGATAGTTTACCAAAGTCAGTTCAGGCTAGTTTGTATTCAGTTGTAAATTTTTATCTTGGTGGCACTGCACTTACATGTAGCTGGATTTGAAACACTAATGTTATTAAGGAGGTTTGAATATTATGTCGATGTTTCCACATACTGTCACAATTTTTAACAAGTATGAAGATAATAATCGTGTAAAATATTCTAAGGCTGTCCTTACAGGTGTTCAGTTTGTTTTAGATGAAGTAAGTTCAAGAAAAAATACTGGTGATTCTGCTGATGATAAAGTTACTTGTTATATTCCGAGTTCTGTAAAATCAGATAAAGTTTTTATTGATTCATTTGCTTTTGAAAATGATGAGTCTGTCGACAAAAATGTTACATATACATTATCTAAGGGAGATTTAATTGGTTTTGGGGATATTTCTTTAGATGAATTAAGCATAAACGAGTATAAAAACTCAAGGGGTAGCCTTTATGAGATTACAGGTATAACTGATTATAATCTTGGTTCATCATTAGACCATAAACTTATAGTAGCTAAGTAGGTGATTACATGGAAAACAAAGTTATTAATATTAATGCTATAACTGAATTACCTAATATTATAACTGATGATATTAAATCTAAAATAGAAGCAAATAAGCCAAAAGCTTACACTCATCTTGTTGATACAGTAATAAAGGATACAGACCAATTTGTTCCTTACAAAAACGGAAGTCTCTCAAAAAATATTGAGAAGAATCCAACAGGTTATAGCTATAATACAAATTATGCAAGTTACGCTTTTAACCCTATTGCACCATCAGGTGTTCCAAAAAATTATACCAAAACTACTCATATACAGGCACAGGGTTATCCAGTAGACGTTTCTGAACGTGAGTTTACTAAGAAATGGGCTGACCAATATGCAGAAGACTTATTACAAGGTTTGAGGTGATATAATGACGTATTCAGATATAATTGCTTTTATAATTGATTATGTAAATAAAAATTACAGTATTCGTGCAGGAGATAAGTTAAAACTTACTTTCGATGAGATGAAAGCAGATAAAGATAGTATTATTCTTACACCTAGTGATGAAGCTTCAGTAGGTGAGAAAAAGGATATTACAGGGTTATTTGTAGATGGTGAGATACCATTGAATTGTTATTACAGAATTATGAATAATGATAATGGTTATGCTGACCTAGATGCTATTAAAGTAGTTAATGATTTGATAATTTTTATCAAGTCTAACTATAAATTAATGAAAACCGATGATTTCTACGTATCAGGGGTAGACATTAAGTCAACTGCAAAGTTGTCAACTGTTTACCAAAATGGTGTCAAAGATTTCATCAGTAACTTTTCTATTAAATATGGAAGGAGATTATAACAATGGCTAATTTAACAGAAATTCGTCAGTCAACTGTAGGTTCTGAGGAACTCTTATACTTTATCGAAGTTCCGGATGACCTTTCAAAGTTTGACACTAAAGCATTTCACATGGCTCTTTTAATGGCAGAGTCTAACTCAATGGATTCAGGGGTAGAGAGTGATGACCCAGCAGACGTTACTTCTAAAGTAGCAAGTCACGTTATCACTGCTTATAAGAAGAGTTTCACACATTCAGGTGTTTACCTTAAAGAAGACCCTGTTTGTAAGTATGAGGAGTATCTGTTCGATAATGATGTTACAGACAGCAAGGCTAACTGTAATATTGTAGTTCTTAAGACTTACTCAGCAGCAGGTAATGAGGCTATCAAGTATCCTGCTATCTGTGAGGTGTCTTCATTTGGTGGTGATGCTCAGGACAAAATTAATGTTGAAGCTACTTACACAATCATTGGAGAAGGCGCAAAAGGAACTGCTACATTTGATAAGGAAACAGGTGTTGCTACATTTACAGCTACATCAGCTTCTAAAGAGCTTTAGTATTTTCACAGGATACCTCTTATGGCAGGGGTATCCTTTAAATGAATTTTAAGGAGGATTTGAATTATGCAGACTATTAAAAATCTTGGAAGAGTTTTAGAGTTAAATGTTGAGGGAACAGATAGGGTTTTAAGAATTGACTTTTCTGATAAACGTATCGTAGGTAACGTTTTAAGGTTAGTTAAAAAGTATCAGAATATGGATACTGAGCTTGCAGAAAGATATGATGCTGTAACAACAGAAGACCCTATTGATAAGCTTATTGCTTATAGTGAGATTGAAGAGGATGTGCTTACTACATTCAAAAAGGATGTAGACGGTGCTTTTAATACAAATATTACTGAACAGTTGTTTGGTGACACATTACCAGGGGTAGAGCGTTACGCTGAATTGTTTAGTATTATCGTTCCTTTCTTACAGGAGTATAAAAAGGAAGAGGATACTGCTATCAGTGAGTTGAATAGACTTTATAATACGGATAAATTTACTGTAGTTGAGGGTAATGGTGAGGCTGATGTATAATTGTTTAATTGAGCAGTTTCCATCAAATTACAGGGGTAGTGCCATTAACACCAGCTTTAGGGTTGGTGTTATGCTTACCTTATTAACAGAGGATACAAGATTTCCAGAGGATATGAAGCTATTAAAGGCTTTTGACTTATTATACAAGGATAAAGTTCCAGATATTGAGACAGCTTATAATGGCTTAATATGGTTTTTATCTTGTGGTAAGTCTGAAGTATATTATCTTGAGGATGAATTAGCAAGTTCAAATGAAAAGTATTTAGATTTTCAGTATGATGCATTTGATATTTATGGTTCTTTCCTAGCTAAAGGGGTAGACCTACATAAGTCAAATATGCATTGGTTTAAGTTTATGTCTATGCTAAACAACCTTGGAGATTGCCCTCTAAGCCAAAAGATTTCTTATCGTGCTACTGATACTTCTAAGATGAAAGGTGATACTAAAAAGTATTACACAGAATTGAAATCGAAGTTTAAAATTAAAACTCAAGTTACTAAGGAAGAGCGTGATGCTTACCTTGCAGCACAAAAGGAAAAATTTGGTGATTATTACTACAAGCTATTAGGAGGTAAGTAGTATGCTTTGCATCATAAATGATAAGCCTTATGAGATGAGTAAGAAAGCATTTGAGATTACTTGCTCAGCTGTAGCGGAACAGAAAAAAGGAAGCTATTCTATATATTGTTTAGTATTAAACGACTTTGCAGAGTTTATCAACGAAAATTTTAAAACAAAAGATGAACTTCGTAAGAAAGTAGCAGAGTATGCTAAAAGAAAGTTTAAGGTTAAATACACTGTTGCAGATTAATTGTTTTATAATATTTATATATTGTATATGATTTCACTTACCCTTTTGTGAATATTCAAGGTATCTCAGTTGTATTTCCGTAAAGGCAGTATAAGGGGTAGTTATAAAGAAGGATTTTCAGAGGAGAGTAGCGATACTCTCCTTTTTAAGTTTATAAATAAAGGAGGTTTATCAAATGTCAAATGTAAATGTGAAAGTAAATGCTGATACAAAAGTAAGCATAAATACATCTGACGCTATAGACAGATTGAAGAGTTTAGAAAATCAGTATAAATTACTTTTAAGACAAATAAACTCAAGCCCAAATACTACTTCGTTAAAAGGTTATGTAAATAATCTTAATAATATAGCTCAGAAAATGAGAGATATTGCATCAGCTTCTCAGGGTATAAATATGTCTGGTGTTGAGGACACAATATCAAGATTATCAGGGATAGGTAATCAGTTAGTAGCACAGCAAAGACAGGTATTACAGTCACCAACAAATGTAGCATCTGTTAATACAGCAGCAGATACTGTTGCAAATAATACTAGGTCTAAGTTACAGTCTGCAGTGAAAGCGGTATCAGACTCAGCAAAGTCAGCTTTAAAGCAAACTGCAAATATAGCAAAGTCTATTATTAATACATCTGCAAGTTTACTTAAGTCTGCTTTTTCGAAGTCTTTAGACTTTATAAAAAGTAAGTTCACATCTATCTTTTCAGCTAAGCAAACTTCAGGTATAGCTGGTCAGTTTAAAAATTTACTACTAGGAGCAGGGGTAGTAAAGTCTATTAAGACTATGATTGACTATAGCTCAAGTTTGACTGAAACAGTAAATCGTATTGATTATGCGTTTAAGGGTAATGCAGATAGTATCAAAGATTGGGCAAAATCAAATGTAGATTCTTTTGGTTTAACAGAAGGTTCAGCATTAAAGTTTGCTTCTACATTTGGTGGTATTCTTAACTCTTCAGGTGTTGCTAGTGATGAAGTTGTTGGTTTATCTGAAAATCTTACAGAAATGACAGGTGATTTATCATCATTCTATGATGTAGACCACGATGTTTTCTTTAAGAAATTACAGTCTGGTTTAGCTGGTAACTCTGCAGCATTAAGAACATTCGGTATAAATGTTTCTGCAACAAACCTTGAGTTATATAGACAGTCACAAGGTATTAAGACTGCCTATAAAGATATGGACCAAGCTTCAAGAGTTATATTACGATATAACTACATTGTGGACTCAGCTAAAGACGCCAATGGTGACTTTGCGAGAACTCAGTATACATGGGCTAACCAAGTAAGATTACTTAAACAGCAGTTTGTAAGTCTTGGAACTATATTAGGTGGTTTCTTTGTAAAGTCATTATTACCTGTAATTCAGGTTTTAAATCAGGTATTTGCCTTTGCTGTAAGAGCAGCTACTGCTGTTGCAAAGTTATTTGGTTTTGACCAAGAGTCTATTAAAGACCTTGTAAGCGGTATTGGAGCTATATCAGATGATTCTGCAGGATATATTGATGATACTGCTAATGCTTTAGGTAACGAATCAGATGCTTTAAAGGATACAGGTAAAGCAGCCAAAGAAGCAGCTGAGAATCTTCAAGGCTTTGATAAGTTAAATAATATCACAACTGATAAGAGCTCAGGTGCTTCAGGTGCTTCAGGTGCAGGTGCTTCAGGGGTAGGAGGAGCTGGTCTATCTATCAAAGACTGGGGCGATGGTTTAAAGGTTACCAAAGAGCAAACTGAATTTGAAAAGTGGCTAGATGAATTATATGATTTGTTTGCAGCTAAGAACTGGAAAGGTGCAGGAAAGAAAGTCGCATCAGGACTAAATGCCGTTACATTATCTTTATACGGTAAGTTAACAAATCCAGAAAATAGGAAAAAAATACATAGTTTCAATGACGCTATCACGGATTTCTATGACGGTTTATTAGATTATGATACTGAAGCATTAGGAAGAACTGTTGGAGCAGGTATAAACTTAATTGCATTCTCAATTAATGATTTATATGAGACTGCAAGTGAGAAAGGTTTATTAACAAAGACAGGTGAAAAAATAGCAGATTTCTTTAATGGTCTAGTAACAGGGGTAGACTGGAAGGAAGTCGGTAAGGCTTTTACAACAGGTTTCAGAGCTGCTATGGATGTATTGTCAGGCTTTCTTGAAAAAGCAAAGAAAACAGATTTAGCTAAAAATGTTGGTCTTGCTATCAAGAATTTCTTAAGTGGTGCAGTAGAGCGATTATTTGGTGATGGTGGAGCAAAGGAGATAGGAGAAAATATATCGGGGGTAGTAAACTTCGCACTTGAATCTTTTGCTACTGCTTTTAGTAAAGACGCTGACGGTAATAGCGTAGTCGATGATATCGCAGATAGCGTTCTTACCGTAATTAATACTGCTATTGAAGGAATTGATGAAAATGACTTAGCAGACGCTCTAACAGCATTGCTAGGGATAATTGGAACGTTATTTGGTATGCTTGGCGACATTGATACTGATACTCTTTCAGATAAAATCTCATATGCAATAAATACAGCGGCAGATAATGGTTCTTTATCAGATGCAGTTAGCGGTATCGCTTCAGCTATACTTAATGTATTTAATCTATTAGGGAAAACATTTGAGAAGATTGATTGGTCTAGTGTAGTTACAGCAATTTGGAAAGGTTTAAAAAGTGCATTAGAAACAACTGACGGTGGGCAGTATATTTTCCCAGTATTTGCAACATTGTTTGGTTTTAAGTTACTCGGCAAAGTAGCTTCTTGGGGATTACATGCTGTAGGTCTTAAGATTATTAGTAGTATAGCAAGAGCAATTTCAGGGGCTACTGCAACTCAACAGATATCCAGTGCTTTCAGCGTATTATTAAAACCATCAAACTTAGGTCTTGCAGGCTTAGCTGTTGCTGTAGGCGCAATGCTTGTCACAGGTATAAAGGATACTGTAAAGGATAGACTAGGTAATAATTTCTTCGATGATAAAACTATTAACAAAGTAAAGTCACAATTATCTGGAACATTAACTTTTACTGTAGACCCTTCAGCATACACAAGCCTAACAACATATAGGGATAAGTTAAAGGAGTTAGCTACTACATACGATAATGTAGCACAACTTGTAGATGACCCTAGTTTCGGTAAAGATACAGCGGCATCAATCAAGGATTTAACGGCTTACATGGAGCAGTTAAAGAAAGCTGGAGCTGGTGGTTCAGAAGCATTTAAACAACTTGAAGCTGCTATAGATTCTTACAACAAAGCAGGGGTATTTGATAAGTCGTCTGAAATGAAAGCAGTAAAAGCAGCGGCTCAGTCATTACAAACAGAGTTCGATATTACTGTAGACACAATAGACTCTTTAAATGATGTTCAGTTTAATGCGTTAAATGAAAACTTCTCTAAGCTAAAGCAAAATACATCATTTAGTGCCGATGAAGTAAATGAGTTAACGTTGACTTGGTCTAATGCTGGAGAGCAGTTGTCTAAAGGATTATTGGATAAGGTAAACGAAAATGTAAATACAGATACTACTGTAGATACATCTGTAGCAAATTTAGTGAGTGATGCTACATCAGACGCAAATACCGGTGCAAAAGCCAAAG
>ULRK01045513.1_pt1 | contig 16111 bp, 6 predicted proteins | sample 1955341 | NCBI WGS metagenome assembly ULRK01 (sample SAMEA4835680, study PRJEB28245) | human gut metagenome | biome: gut microbiome; material: fecal sample | place: Denmark | collected 2008
CTGCGAAACCAACGGGACATATCCGACTATGGTATCCAATCGTCCCGATTTCTCTCTTTGATTTTCAAAGAATTGATTTATTCTCATTATTTTTTCATCTTCTGCTTTCTGATTTTCATCAATAGATACAGAAACATCATTCTTTACCTCGTTTTCCTTTCGATAAGCTTCGAATAAATCCTTATATTTTTCTCTAAGTTCTTCCCATATCTTCGTCTCCGCAATGAGTTCGCTTATCTCTCTTGTCACAGTCTTACCAGCTCTGTCTTCACTATCTTTTCTCATTTTTTCCTGCTCAGGAGTCAATACTACACCATTCTTCTTCAAATAAGTAAGGACAGATTTTTCAGGATATTTATAGGCAATCTTTCCCATTTCAACAGTCGTCGTATCACCCACAGCCCTTGCAAAATCCATATATTCAAGGCGATTGATAAAACTACTAAAATTCTTATCCGCTACGATAATGCTGTCATTAAGAGGCATCTGTCGTAAGAAGTTATAATAAGCCGAATCTTCCTTAACCTTCAGCACCTCATTATCTTTATTCTCCCGCGCCAGATAACTTCTGTCCATAACAAAGTCGAACATCTTATAACCTTGAGAAATCCGTGCCGTATTTCTCACCAAACGTGCCGCTCTTCCCACATATCGATTGGCAGCAACAAGTGAATCGGCCTGCTCCGACCAACGATGAAACATGGGTTCGCAACGCTCTACAAATTGTGCAGGGGTCAGTTCTTTCTGCATTTTCGAGAAATCTTCATAACGAAATACGAATAAATCATCTACATATTTCAATGCCTTTCCTATATATGCGGTAGATCCCATGTAATGGACATTATGAAGAGGATAATAATGATCACGGGCACGGCTACGGGCCATTACAGCTTCCCAGTCTACATACATTGTTACAGTTTGTCCCGGCTCTATATAAAAGGGCAACCAATCATTATTGAACACAACCGAACTTACCATAGGATAGTTGATCTCAAACTTACATTCAAACCTTCCATTAGGTTGCAGAGTTACCACCATCGGATAATCTTCTCTTGTCAGGTCATTGGAAACATAAATCAGACCATTGGTAAAGCCTAATTTCTGATCATAGCCGGCAATGTATCCTTGCAGGCAAACACTATCCCGACGGAATACCGGACTCTCATTCTCTTCAACCTGCATCGCCTTCATGCTTCCCGTATCCCGCGAATAAAGCCGGGCAGGTTCTTTATCTTTCCTTATCCGGCACAAACCATTCTTTTGCGGGGTAAGTTCCAGCTCCACTTTATCGCCCCGGTCATCTTTCAAAGTCAACAGCATACTTTTACCTTTCTGACGGATTGCTTCGTACTGATAGAAACGATTGTCCATGACAGCAAGAGAATCGTATATACCAAAAGCCCATTCATAATAGTCGTCCATTCCCATCCAGTTGCCGGAGACTTTATCGAAAAGTGAGGCTTTAGCATCTTTTTTCTCCAAAGATATATAGTACGTATTGAGTTCGTCATGATCAGACTCAAGCAAATGGATTTCTTTTGTCTCCTTAGGAAGTGGAGGAAAAATAAGTACAAAATCCAACGTACCGGAATCTGGTGTATATACTTCTTTTTCTAATTCAAAGTTTTCACTACCGGTTATATAATACTTCTTACCAGTAATCGCATCTTCCAAATGAGTATCTTTGCCTGTCTTTACCCACCAATGCGGACGGAAAATAACATGGATATGCAACCTTGTTGCATCCGGAGTACGTTCAATGCGGGTAATATTATAAATGCTGCCCGAACGGAATTTAAACTTAGGATTATCAATTACATTTTGTGCCTGAAGCATACAAGCGATGCAAAGCAGGAAAAGGAAAATAAGCTTTCTCATGGTATAGTTGTATATGATTAATTTCTACTAAAATTTAAAGGTTGCTCACTCTGACAAATATAAGCAATAAAAAGGGAAGACTTTCTATTTTAAATAAATATTTTTCAATAACTTATATTTAAGAGTAAAGTATCCTTTTGGAATGACTACACCCTTTATATGAAAAGGTGTAGCCATGAGAGTAAAAGGGTGTAGCCATCCGGACAAAAAGGTGTAGCCCTTTCAAAACAGGGTTATAAATACCTGTAGGCTGGATTATATCATCCTTATAAATATGTTTTCTAAAAAGTTAGTTGTTCACTTATGTAAACTAATCAGATTTTATCATCATTATTACTTCAATATAGCAACCTTCTCTCTGCCTACAATATAAATTCCTGCAGGCAGTTCCCGGATCACCTCACTTCTGCGCACCTGAGTGCGAAGCTTGATTCCCGTAATGGTATAGACATCTACCAGAGGATCTTTATCCACGGTCACATCCTCGATACCCGTAGGATCTTCGTAATCATCGGAATTAGTCAGATAGACTTTATCGATAATAATAGGGCTGCCGCCGAACGACCAGAAACCTACACCATAAATGTGGCTCGGATCAAGTTTCACTTTAGAATTACTCTTATACATATTATTCAAATCAACAACCACTTGCTTACTGTTCTTAACTTCATACTCAGCAGCTCCCGACCAATAACTATTCTCATCAAATAAACGAAATGAAGCACCGTTGTTTGAGTTATCATTGCCTATTTTTGCCACAACGTATTTATATTCCGATAAATCAATACCGTTATCGTACCACCAGCCACCGAAACCATACTGTCCGGTCACCAATGTATGTGTATTCTCATCAAAAGAACCAGTCTCCCAAATATTGGGATTAAACAGTTCTGCAGTTAGCGGAAAAGTAGAAGAAGTGACGTGAATCTTTAAAGACTGACGGTCACCCAACGGGCCTTTATAACTGATAATTATATCACTCTCTCCATCTTGCAAAGCCATTATACGTCCGTTAGTTACACGTATGACATCCGAATTCTGATTTTCATAATCGGCCGCCATGGTAATATCTTCCGTATGACCATCGGCATATATTCCTTTCACTGTAATTGTAGAAGAACTTCCGGTAAGCAAAGTGAGCTCTTCTTTTCCATTGATGGTCAATTCGGTTAAGGTCAATGATTCTTCACTATACCCCTCAAAAGAGTCGTCAAAATAGAATGCTTCATCAAACTCCGGTTCGGTAGAGAACCAGTCTACATCTACATAGCCTCCTGTCTGGGCAGTTGCATAATTAAAGATAGCGAACTTATTGCCTGTGAATACCGTCAGATCATACTTCATGTTCAGGTCATCCCCAAATTTTGTATAGGTCTTGTTGTCCAGGCTGTAATAGAAGCTTGCCCTACTTGTGTTGTAATTGGCAATAGCGCGCAAATAGATTACCTGTTCAGTGACCACTTCTCCTATCTGCTCCGATTTTGCAGCCGACGATACTACAGGGGCAGTGGTATAAACCAACCGCTTCTGCCCATCTATGACTTTAACGCCAATAAACGCATAAGGGTCCTGAAATACTGCCAATCCTGCCACATCGCCTTCCTGCATCTCGCCTATCTCCATCCTGACCGTGCCATAGGAATGTTCCAAGTCCTGAGGATACCCCAGAATTCTCTGAGTCAATGTGTTCTTGGCTTTATGCAGGCTGTCGGTAACATTTGCCGTATACAACCGCAAATAACCGGCATGTTCAGTCAACGACCATTTTGATCTGTCCGCATTATGATTCCATCCCCATTGTAGTCCTAATTTATAATGCCTGAAATTATCATTGGTAGGCAATGACTTTATGGGGTATTCCCTGCCAACATCGGGCTTACGATAGGTAGTGACTCCTTTTCCGTTCTCACCTATTTCAGGCCAGCCATCCACCCATTTTACGGGTTGCAGGTTAGGGAATCGTCCATAAGCACCTTTATCATAGAAAAGCATAGTCCACCACTCTCCGGTCTGCGTTTCTACCAAAGCTCCCTGATGAATGTTGTCATCGTCTATCAGCTTCTTTTCCTCATAAGGTCCATAGATATCCTTGGAGCGGAAAACAGTTTGAAAAGCAGGCCATCCTCCATACGTAGAGTAAATGTAATAATACTCACCTATCTTATACAAACGGCTCCCTTCAAGCCCTTCGCGGAAAGACCATTTAACCACATCCTTATCACTGCCGGGAATTTTATTGAAATCTTCATCCAATTCGGCTATACGAAGCTGGTTGATACCGTAAACTACGTATATTTTATCATTATCAAAAAGCAATCCGCAATCATAAAAGCCATCATTTAGCTTCTTCTTTTCCCATTCACCTTCAATGTCGGTAGTGGTCAATAGGTATCCACCTTCATCCAGTGTAGTAAACAGGAGATAGAACTTGCCGTTGTGATATTGAAGAGCTGTTGCCCACTGGCCACGGCTGTAACGGTTCTGACCATTTTCAAGATTATAACCATCGGATGCCTCTATGCGCTCCAACGGATTACAGCAATACTCCCAGTTCACCAAATCATAAGATTTCAGAATGGTGGCTCCGGGGAAAATGTACATGGTGGTGGATACCATATAATAGACATCACCCACACGGATTACATCCGGATCAGGAAAGTCACCGAATATAACAGGATTAGTGTATGTGCCATCCCCATTATCACTATGTGACTGATAAGTAAAATCAGGACGTGGATAATTTTCCTTTGCATACTCCTGATACCAATGATAGGTAGGCCACGGACAGGCTTCCGGATCGGTCAGGAAAGTATATGCTTCTCCTTCGGCGGGCGGTACATCCTTAAATTTTGCCAACAAATCAGCACCCGTAAAAATAAGCCAGCTTACATTACCCGAATTATCTACAATATGTTTCATATTTGCTCCAAAACCGGGACCACCGAATGTACCGGTATGAGCCTTCCCCCACGAAGCGTTATATTTTGACGGTGCCCAATCCATTTCTGTTATCATGATAGGCGCGAATGATGCTACCGGAGCTACGGAATCATCCCATCCCTTCTGGAAAGGTTCATAGCCTCCCGTACTGGAACCACCATCCCCATTTTCTCCATCACTTCCCATCCAACCCGGATAGAGATGTACCGCATAACCGATGTTATCTCCTTCGATAGGATTGACGGCAAACCCTTTATACAACCCTTGATAACCCAGACCAGGTATCCAAAGAATGTTACCACAACCTTGTGCACGCATCGCATCTACCACCGACTGAAAATACTCTTTCAGTTTATCGAAGTGTCCCTGCGAACCGGCTCCATAAGTACCATCGGGACCAAGTATATTAATCGGTTCGTTGGCCAGTTCAAACATAATGTTGGGATGATTCTTCAATTTCGGATGCTGGGCTACGTGTGTCCATACTTTAATGAGATACTGATTATACTCATCTCCCACAGCTATTTTTTCCGGACATACTCCGGGAGGACGCATGACTACATAAAGTCCTTTCGAGACAGCATATTCCGCCATCGGAATAAATACCCTATCAAGATAGTTTTTAAACCGATTGAAATCGAATGCTGAAATGTCATTCTCTCCTTCTACATGAATTCCCGGAGAATTTGACCAATACGGGTCCATATGTAATCGAAGAAAATTCATTTTCCAACCGGCAGCCATAATGTCATCAATCAACCCTTGATTGTATTTCAAGCATTTCTCCACATCATAATTGTCCCATTTCTGCCCCATCTCATTGAACCACGGACTATAGGTCTGTGCAAACCCATGCAGGTTCACTTTATTCCCATGCGGGTCTACCAGATAACGGCCTTCAACATGCAGTCGAGGCATCGACATATCTTCCCATGCCCAAAGTGCGGAAGAAGACATCAAACAGCATAAAGCTATAAGAAATTCGTAAAATACGTTTGTAATGTTTTTCATAAGCTATATATTTAAATTACTTCAACAAAAAATTAATAAGAATCGCTATGCCGCGATATTACTTTTTCACCTGAATAAATGAGATTACCCGATGTACAAACACCTTCTATCACTACCCCATAATCGGCAGCAGAATCAGCTGTATAGAAGCTGACTTGAACAGTTCCCGATTCATCAACCTGCACGCTCGGATTCCAGTATATCGTAGAACGTAAGTCTGGCTTGACGGATTCTTTCTTTGCTTCCGTGTCATACGCCGGTGAGTAGAATTCTACAGTTTGCTGATAACCTAAAGTCGTAATAGTCTGTATGTTGCTATTCATTTTGTTTTTCTGTATAAACCCATTCTTCGTAGTGACTACTATGGCACCATTTCCCGCAGCCGCCCCGTAAAGAGGACCGACAGAAGTGGCAGGGGAGTAAAAAACATCTTTGATGTCATCCACGTCCAACAGGTCAAAATCAAAGTTTTCTTCGGGAACATTGTCCAGCAACACCATGACCGGAGCAAATCGATAACGCACTTCATTATTCGTGATAGTAATACCCGGCAAACGCCGCAAGAGGTCGTATGTAGAAATAAAATGTCCTTTTTTTACATCCTCTTCCGTCAGCACCTTCGAAACTCCCACCGAATAAAAGGGAGATTCCGTTTTTACAACTCTCTCTCTTCTACCTGTCACTATCACTTCCGCCAGATTATAGACTCTCATTCCATTTTCTATAGTATATTTTTGGTCCATCTTTGCCATATAGTTTTCTTCTATATGCGGCTTTTCAATGCGGGGAATACACCCGATTCGGGGAGCAGGAAACGATTTGTAAGGATCCAGTTCGATAAAAACTTTTGAAGAACCTTTCTTGCTGAGCGCCTGGACAATATAGTGAGTACCACTGGGATATTCCAGTTTATCGAATACAAACCGCCCATTCCGGTCAGGCTTCGTCAGTTCTGTCCCGATGAGTGAATCTTTAAGGGCGAGCAAAGAGATATTTCCCTCTTTCAATGCAGAAAACAAGCCCTCTACTTTACCGGAAACTTCGTCGCCCAATTCCAAATTATAGGGCAATGCGCTGGTTACGTTGCCTTTTAATACCTCCGGTATGTTGTATTTCCGCCAGCCTTGTGTCATCATCAGCAAATCCAGGGCATAGGAAGAACTGCGGTTGTCTTGCAGGTAACTCAACGGTGACTCAATGTGTCCTTTAAGATCGGAAGTGAGCAATAAGGTGGAAACAATGTTGGAAACGGTATCCGGCTTCACGTCTGTTCTGTCAACAACTGCAAGTGCGAAGTTGCCTGACATGGGGTTTCCATTTATATCTTTAATCTGTATATCCATATCTACCTTCTCTCTTGCCAAGTAGTTTTCACGGTCAAGCCGGACTTCAGTCTGCGCCAGTGCACTTTTTTGCAGAGAAAACACTAAACGTTCGCTCAGAATGTTTCTTCCTTCATCAACCAGCAGAAAATGAACGATGCCCGCCGGAAAAAAGTCTTTTTCAAAGTCAACATAATTTTGTTTATCATCCCAGGGTTGTGCATACAGAACGATGCCCCGCAAATGCGCCACCAGTGTCAGCGAAGTGCCCAATGGGGTATCGGGTGATTTGGAAAGACTTACCCGCAAATAATCTTTAGACCAAAGTGTATTCAGGGAGATAGCATCCGGAGAAGGTTCGGGCAAATCAAAACGCTTGGAAACACCTGTTCCGTCACTACAAACGGCATGATACTTTTTTCCGGGAACATAATACATCCGAAAACTCCCCATACCCAAATGCTGGCTTTTGAAATCGGCACATACCTGACCTTCGTCGTCAAATACTTGACCTTCTACCTCTGTAGACAAACCATCTGCATCGATGGCCTTAAATGCCATTTTGATTGTGGTGGATTGAGCTGCATGACCTCCTTCGGGGAAGAAAGCCACATCAAAGGTTTTACTCAATTCGGGGATTCTGAAATAGCGATTGGAAATCTTTCCGCCATACACTGTCTGTAACAAAAACGTGCGCGAAGCAGGAATCTCCTTCTTCTTGAAAGTGTAACGGATATTTTCCCCTTCCAATGATAAGACTTTTCCTTTTTTGTCCCTGTCTCCATCGGGGAAAAGAATGGCTTGTGTAGGAGTGACGGATCGGTTGTCCGGTTTACTGAGAAAATGTATTTCCGCATGAACGTCGTTGTTTTCAGCAGAATAACTGATTTCCGGAGATATCGCTTCGGATACGGGATCGGATATATAAATCAGTTTATGGGGAAAGTACTCTTCACCTATATTCTGCATGAACCAAGTGTAGGCTCTGAGAGAATAGTTGCCTTCCGGCAGGTCCTCACCCAATGGAATATGTCCGTAAAAACACCCCAAAGAGTCCGGTCTTATTTTCACTCTCTCCACCAAGTTGCCCAACGGATTCACCAACTCTACATATACATATCGACTGGCATTAGCTTGCTTTAACATAAGAGCATCTACTAAATGTGCCCTGAGCCAAAGGGTTTCACCGGACATGTAAATGCCACGGTCTGTCTGAAGGTAAAGCTTTTCCTGAGGGAAATGCGACATTTGCTGTAGAAAAAGGTTTTCTACACTCATAGAATCCGTTTCCACTGCTAATGGTGCTTGTGCAAATACATTTTGCATACACAGGAATAATAAAGAGAAAAAATAGGTTCTCATGATATAGATTTTATATAATTTACAGAAAATGGTGCTTCTCACGAAGCACCACCTTCTTAAACTAATGGTAATAAAAAATGCAATCTAACTTTACCTTAAAATAGAATCTTTTAATAATCGTACTTTCTATTTTCTTCCATCCAGTCGTTTATCTTGCGTACTTCATCATCGTTCTTACGCTCTTTATACACAAATCCCCGGGTTTTCTTCAACATACCATCCTCTTTGAAAGTATACCACAAATCGTACACTTCCATTTCGGGATAATACTTACCGCCACCACTGACAAGGTTAAACTTATCCCAAGACTTCAAGGTTACTGAATTATCCAGATTTACGGTGATATTAAAGCAATAATCGGGTCTGTAGTCTGTAGCACCTTTCGACCATTCATTCTTTTGATGATACATACGTACAGTGTTACCATCGACTACAGCTTGCAACGTGCGAGGCGACTTATAGATAACGGAATCCTTTGGATTATCAGCAGGCTTAATCACACCGTCCATATAATAAAGCCCTGAATAGTCATTCATCAGATTCAGACGGATTAGCACCACTGTATCTTCTTTAGCCAGTTCAAAACGAGATGTTCCACTAAGTTTAAACGCCATCATATAGAGCGAATCTATATGCAAAGTGGATGGGTCAATGTGAACAGGATACGTGCCATAGGCTTCACCCTTTTTCACAATTACATTTTCTTGCGGAAAACTATAGATACCATTTGTCAACGTACGATACTTTATATCATCCGAACCAAGTTCTTTCTGGTTATAACTTTCAATACCAGAAGGAAATTCTTCAACAGTAACAGTTATATCTTCCTTGGTAGGCAGCGAACCGCTGATGGCAACCGATGCATATATGGTATCTTTTTCATAACCTATATTCAGATCTCTATTTATAATCTTATCTTTTGCCCCAACCAGATAAACCGTTTCGGGCCATAAATTCTCTTCCATAGGTATTTTATTGTCGCAACCCGCCATACATGCCAACAGCAAGGTTATCGAAAAAAATGCTATTCTCTTCATATTATCAGCTTTTATTGTTTTCATTTTAATTCCATCCTGGGTTCTGTACCAACTTACCGTTCTTTCTCAGCACATTTCTGTCAAGCGGCCACAGATACATCTTGTTGGAAAACATACGTTTCATGGTTTTTTCTGTATTCCAGATTCTTTCTGTATAGAACTGTTCGCGTTGTGATTCGCGAGCACTTACATCCAATCCTCTGATGGGTTTGTTGTAAGCGTCATAGGCATCTTTCCAACGGCGCAAATCCCAATAACGATGACTTTCGAAAGCAAACTCAATCAACCTTTCATGCTTAATTAGTTCACGCATCCTGCTTTGGTCGGCTGCATCGGCAGTTGTGATTCCCGGTTGACCGGCACGATAACGAATCTGATTGAAATATTTCACCATTTGATCCACATCACGAGTAACCGTCACCTGCCCATCTTCGTCCGTATACGAACCTTCCATTTCGTTCATCGCTTCTACATACCCCAACAATACTTCGGCATAGCGGAATATCGGATAAGTCTTCGCTTTTACCACTCCATTCCAAAAGATACAATCATCCTGATGCACATATTTCCGGCAGGTATATCCGGTCCTGGTTCTGTTATCATTATTATTCATATCAGATGCACTACCTCCGTAGTAATAGTCGGTAACATAGTTTCTGGTACCTGCTGACAAACCGTCACGGTGGGAAGTTGTAGGCCAGATACAAGCATTGAAACCAATAGCCGCATAAAAACGCGGCTCGCGACCATCATCACGATGAGCTCTGTTTCCGGAAAGAAGATAATCTGACGAGAATGTTTTATCTTGTCCCACTGCCTGCCATGATTTTTCCGCCTGAGTAGCTTCACTAAACGGTCTACCGTCAGCCATCCGGTATTCATCAATCATATCTAAAGTAACACTAAATGAAGATATTCCCCCCAATTTGGAAGGTGTCACAAGAATATAGTTTCCATTATTTTTTGAAAAATAGATGTATTCTTTAACCAACTCAGGCTGGTAAGTACCATCAAACAGCGTCTTGTATGACTTATAGGGGTCTATACCTCCGGCTCCATCAGGGAAGTCGGCATCAGATACCGTCTCGGGAAGAGGCAATGTGCCTGTACCCTTTTCATTCACTATTTTGGATACAGTATGAATGGCATACTTATTCATATCAATAATCCGCTTGAACGTGGCGGCAGCTTTTCCCCACTTAACCTTGTCTTCCGTCTGGGCAATGAAATTCCTCCCCTCTGAGTCTTTCCAATCGGAATAGTAACTGTTACCATTGAAAAGGGGGCTGGCAGCATAGAGCTGCATACGAGCTTTGAACGCCAAAGCAGCACCCTTGGTAGGTATATACTGCAATGCATCTATACGACTTGCAGGCAGCAATTTAGCTGCTTCTTCAAAGTCGGCACAGATTTTCTCTACACACTCATCGTAAGTGGAACGCTCGAATGAAACTGACGCTACATCTTCGTCCGTATCGAAAGGACGGTCGGGAAGTACAACCACAGGCCCGTACAATCTTACCAAATAGAAATAGAAGTAAGCCCGCAGAAAATAAGCCCTTCCCTTGAAATCACGCATTTCCATCTCGGTAAGCTCCTGGTTTTTGGATATATTCTCCAATACGATGTTGGCCTTACGGATTCCTTTATAGCACTCGGGCCACGGATTAAACCATGAGTTCGTTTCTTTCACTTCATCATAAAGTATAGCATTTCCATTCGTTACGAACGGAACGATTGCTTCATCTGAGCCCAATCCACTGGGCAATGTAGAAGCCGCTCCCCAACCATTCATAAGTATTGATTCATCGGGAAGAAGAGCAGCCGCTCCATTGATATACTCTTCCGTTCTGGAGCGGGAAAGGAAAATGGAGTCCAGTGTGGTCTGATCGTACACATATTGGTCAATGTCCAAGTATTTTTCGCACGAACCGAACATAATGCTTGAAACCAAAATAACGGTTATTGCGGCTATTCTGCCGAGAAAACCGAATTCTCTTTTATAATTTCCAAATTTTATCATAATTGTCAGGTTATATTAGAATGAAAGATTAAGCTGTAAAGTATACACTCGCTGGACAGGATAGACTGTTCCATTATCTCCCGCTTGTGCAGGATCCAGCATCTTCTCTTTAGACCAAACTGCCAAATTGTCTCCAATCACACTAATTACTGCTTTCTGGAGACCAAACTTTTTCAGGAATTGGTTCTTGAGTGTATAAGAGACTTGCACATTCTTCAGACGCAAGTAACTACCATCAGACAACCAAAAAGAAGATGATTGACTATTATTACTGCTACCTCCATAATAAAGACGAGGGTACTTGGCGTTCGGATTCTCGGTGGCAGGGTTGCCTGAGATTTCACGTGAAATCCATCGGTTTGCCGGGTTGGCAAAATCTGTAATCACATTACCGGCTGTACTACCCGAGAATGGCTGATACATATTTCCACCTTTAAAATAGGTCACGCGGCTTACTCCCTCGAACAGGACACTTACATTGAAGTTCTTCCAGTTAAACTCTGTGGCAAATCCATACTGTATCTGAGGCACATAAGAATACTTCAAAGGTACAATATCATCCCAATTGACAATGCCATCGCCATTGACATCCTTATACTTGATGTCACCCGGCAAGTAATTGCCAAAATCCTGACGAGGACTATTATCTATATCTGCCTGGTCTTTAAACAAGCCCAAAGCTATCAAGCCTCGGTTAACTCCACTTTGATATCCTACGGCTGATTGGTAATCGTATTTCTTAAGGTCTTCCTCGAAATTGGTGATTTTGTTCATGGACTGTGTGTAGTTGGCACGTACAATCAGGTATTTGTCATTGTCACCCAAAGGCTGCGTATATGAGATATGTCCATCCATACCCCAGCTCTTCATTTCACCCACATTGGCCCAAGGCAATGACGGAAGTCCCATCTCTTCCGGTACACTCTGGCGTTGCTGATAAATACCGGAACGTATATCCTGGAAGAAATCGACTGTCATCTCAAAACGTTCGTGGAAGAAACGTGCATCAATACCGATGTCAGCTTTCTTGGCCTTTTCCCAGCGCAGGTTGCTGGAACCCACTTGCGTTTCGGTCAAGCCGGAACCGTTATTCCAACTGCCGGAACCTGTGTAACCAATCAAAGTAAGATAGGGAAAACGTACCGAGTCGTCCCAAGTGAGGCGGTCGTTACCTACTATACCATACGAAGCCCTGATTTTGAAATAATTGATAAAATTGTCCTTATTACGCCAGAAGCGATATTGCGTGGGAGCCCAACCTATAGAAACAGCAGGGAACCAACCAAATTTCTTACCTTTCTCAAAAGCCTCCGAACCGGTGTAACCCATATTAAATTCGGCCATATAAGTATCATCATACGAATAAGAGAAACGGCTTGAGTAACTATTATAACGTTTAGGGATAGCAGTCAGCAATTGATTATATTTCGATGCTTCATAATCGCTCCATTCGGCCTTCACCAAGGCACCCACCTTATGTACCTTATTAAATGTCTGGTCGTAATTCAGTCGGAAATCCCAATAAATTCTACGCTCAGTGTCATTCCAATTTGTATAATAGGGCTCCACTGCATCAGATATTTTCTCCAAATCGAGTGTTCCATCACGTTTATAACCATGAGCATAATAAATGGCCGGCATTTTTTCGCGAACTTGGGTTCTCGCACCTATCGAATTAATGTTGACCAATCCTGCAATACTCAGTCCGGGAGTTATCATCTTCAAATCCTGATTGAGCTGCATCGTGATTTTATTATCATTGGAATAGAACTTGCGATAACCCGTCATATTCAACAATACATACGGACTAATATTCGATTTATCAGTGCCATATCCAGGTGCCTGCCCTGTGGTGTACATCAACGGTACTGTCACCGGAGTCAGATTGGATTGTGCCTGCCACAATACCTTACTGTCGTTTCCATATCCCGGATAATTCTGAGTAACAATCACAGTCTCTTCATTCAGCGAAAGCGTAGTGGTGGAAGTGACATTCACATCCACATTAGCACGGAAATTGAACTTGTTGTAGTTTACGTTCGTATTGTATTTGTTTACCCCTTTATCTTGTTTAAAGATGGCATCTTTTGTCGTAAAACCGGCACTGATGTAATAGCGAGCTACTTCACCACCTCCCGACGCACTCAGGAAGTATTGCTGGTTCCAGGTATAATCTCTCAAGATAACATCCCTCCAATCCACATCCGGATGAAAATCAGGGTCCATGTGGTTCCTGAACAAATCCACATCCACATCGGAATAGACAGGAATACGTCCACGTGTCACGGCAGCTTCGTTGGCGAGTGCCGCATATTCCGCAGCACGTACATATTTGGGCATTCGAGGAGAATAAGAGATACCGGCATTTGCCTTTACCTGCAAATTCAGTTTTCCGGCTTTACCCTTCTTGGTACTTACCAATACCACACCGTTGGCACCACGTACACCGTAAACCGCCGTAGAAGAGGCATCCTTCAAGATAGAGAAACTCTCAATGTCTTCGGGATCGAGCGTATTCAAGTTGCCCTCGACACCGTCAATCAACACCAAAGCTCCCTGTCCGGCACCAAAGGTACTGATACCACGCACCCAGAACTCGGAGAAATCCTTACCCGGCTCTCCACTACGTGTAACGGAAATGATGCCCGGAACGCGTCCGCCCAACATGTTGCTTATGGAAGTGGCAGGAGTTTTCAGCGTAGCTACCTCAACTCCGGTAATGGCACCTGTCACATTAATTTTCTTCTGTACCTTACCCGATGCCGTAATCACAACCTCATCCATTACATTCGAACTCTCCTTCAACACTACGCGCATGCGCTCGTTGCTCTTGTTCATCTTTATCTCCTGAGGATCATACCCCACATAGGATATGACCAACGTATGCCCAACTTTGATACCCCCTATCTTGAAACGACCGTCAATATCCGTAATAGCACCCATAGAAGGAACTTCCTTTACAGAAATCGATACTCCGATTAAGAGCTCGCCTTTCTCGTCCATAACCGAACCAGAAGCTACCACAGTCTGTTGCGCATAGGCCAAACTCATAGAGCTTACCCATGCCATGAGAAACAGTAATATATGTTTAATCTTCATCTTGATTCATTTTATATGATTTCTACTTTTATTCAATTGTCATTTTCCGGATGGCCTTTGAAGATTCTTCACCAATGAAGAAGTTCTCTTCCGAATCCAAAGCAATACACAATGGATTATCAAACAATGCATCCGTAGGGAATCCGTTTAGTCTTCCTGCCTGATCAGGAGCTCCTGCTACCAAAGAGACAAGCCTTCCTTTGATTTTCACAATGCAATGGCTATTTTTGCAACATACATAGAGTTCACCGCTACTATTCACCGCCATTCCGCAAGGTTCTTTCAATACGGCATCCGTCAATCTATCTCCAAAAGCTGTAGCCAACCATCCCGGTTGGAAGCCGGCATAGCGTTCCACTTGCCATGCGCCCGAAGTATCTTTCCATATCTTCATAATACCATTACTCTCAGGATAAGAGGCAAAAAAGCACTTATCATATTTACTATAAGTCAGATAATGCCTCCACTGGCCGGTGTTCACTCCATCAAAAGCCGGGTAATCTGATGTAGCAAATAACTTTGTATAACCTTTATCTTCCAAATCTATTTCATAAAGACCATCACCGGACATTGCATACAAATAGCGATCATCTTCGGCATAAGCCAATGCCCCCTGGCAATCGCCTTGGAAAGGTATTGTGAGACCAAGAGAGTTTAAAACCCATCCATCCGCACGGGAAGCTGTGTATAAAGCACCTCCATTACGGGGCATGATACTCACTTTTTCCCTTGAACTATCAACTGCAACAGCCCCCATATAACCAATATTAATCAGACGAATCACCACATTATCCTCTAATGACACAAAATAGGTACGGTCGCCCCATCCTCCTCCAACGAAAATGAAATTATCACTCTTTTGTCCTGCAACAGCTACAATTCCCGTACACTCATTCATTCGGAATTCTTCTATTTTACTGTCATCTGACGATGTCCAGCCGTCTTCACCAAATTTTCCCAATATTGTTTTCACAGATTGAGTCTGATAGTACTTAAACTTCACATTGTCAGAGGTGTACTTTTTACCCTCCACTTCCAATATTATCTCGTTATAACCGGGCATCTGCTTGGGGATAAGCCCATACAATTCATTTCCATTGTTGTTTACGATAACAGCTTCCTTGTCGGCAAAGAAAACTTTGACTTTTCCGGTCGTGTCAACCGGAAAGTTTCCTTTGATAATAAAAGAATCGTTGATTCTTCCCCAGTCGGGTGACATGGATTTTAACTCAATAGGCTTGCTCGAATCATAATAGTTGCCTATTTCAGGCCATTTCTCAATTACTTCTTCGCCATTGCAACTTGCGAACAAAATACTTAAGAAAAGAAAAACAAAATAAAGCTTGTTGTTCTTCATAATATATAAGTAATGGGGTTCTATGTTTTTCATTCATAACGGCAGCCATTGACACCAGCCCCCCTTTAAATGTCAAAGCCAC
>ULRK01026089.1_pt1 | contig 15746 bp, 12 predicted proteins | sample 1955341 | NCBI WGS metagenome assembly ULRK01 (sample SAMEA4835680, study PRJEB28245) | human gut metagenome | biome: gut microbiome; material: fecal sample | place: Denmark | collected 2008
GCAGGAACAGCGCAAGGTGAGCGACCTTGCCCTGACCGTTGCCGCCACCATGGATAAGATCGTGATGATCGAGGCCGGTGCCAACGAGGTGGACGAGGACACCATGCTGAACGCCATCAAGGCCGCTCACGTGGAGATCAAAAAGACCATTGAGTTCATCAACCGCATCGTGGCTGAGCGCGGTAAGCCGAAAATCGATTTTCAGGTGGTGGGTCTGGATATGGACGTGTTCCACGCCATCCAGAACAAGTATCTGGACGACTTCAAGGCCGCTATGGACACCGACGACAAGAATGTGCGCGATGCCGCCCTGCTGCCCATCATGGACAAGATCGCCGAGGAGTACCCCGACCTGACCGCTGCAGACCTTGATCTGGTCAGCTACAAGATGCAGAAGTTCGTGGTGCGCCGCTGGCTGCTGGACGAGGGCAAGCGCGTGGACGGCCGCGGCATCAACGAGATCCGCCCGCTGGCTGCCGAAGTGGGCATCCTGCCCCGCGTGCACGGCTCCGGCATGTTCACCCGCGGCCAGACGCAGGTGCTCACCACCTGCACCCTGGGCGGCACCAAGGACAACCAGCTCATGGACGACCTGACCGATGAGCAGACCAAGCGCTATATCCATCACTACAACTTCCCGCCGTACTCTGTGGGCGAGGCCCGCGCACCGCGCAGCCCCGGCCGCCGCGAGATCGGCCATGGCGCACTGGCAGAGCGTGCTCTGGTGCCCGTGCTGCCCTCTCTGGAAGAGTTCCCCTACACCATCCGCTGCGTGTCTGAGGTGCTCTCCTCCAACGGCTCCACCTCTCAGGCATCCATCTGCGGCTCTACGCTGGCTCTGATGGATGCAGGCGTGCCCATCAAGGCACCCGTTGCCGGCATTTCCTGCGGCCTGATCACCGAGGGCGACCGCTGGATGACCATGCTGGACATTCAGGGCGTGGAGGACTTCCACGGCGATATGGACTTCAAGGTGGGCGGCACCCGCAAGGGCATCACTGCCATCCAGATGGACATCAAGATCGATGGCCTGACCTACGACATCATTGCCGAGGCTTTCGAGAAGTGCCGCAAGGGCCGCCTGTATATTCTGGACGAGATCATCAAGCCGGTGATCGCAGAGCCTCGCCATGAGCTGAGCCGCTACGCACCCAAGATGTTCAGTATGATGATCCCCACCGATAAGATCAAGGACGTGATCGGTAAGGGCGGCAAGGTCATTCAGGACATCTGCGCTACCTGCAACTGCAAGATCGACGTGCAGGAGGACGGCCATGTGTTCGTCTCTGCTGTGGATCAGGAGGACGCAAAGCGCGCCATCTTTACCATCAAGACCATTGTGGAGGACCCCGAGATCGGTGCCATCTACAAGGGCAAAGTGACCCGCCTGATGAACTTTGGTGCCTTCGTTGAGATCGCACCGGGCAAGGAAGGTCTGGTGCACATCTCCAAGCTGGACACCAAGCGTGTGGAGCGCGTGGAGGATGTGGTGGCCGTGGGCGATGCCATCGTGGTCAAGGTGACCGACATTGACCAGCAGGGCCGCATCAACCTGAGCCGCCGCGATGCCATTCTGGCGCTGGAAGCCAAGCGCGCCGAGCAGCAGGCACAGCAGCAGTAAACCCTGACTGCATAAAAGAAACCGAAAAAGAGGACCCGATGCATCTGCATCGGGTCCTCTTTGTTGTATCAGAATAAAATTATACTGTGCGGTATTTGCGATCCAGCGCCCAGCCGAATGCAAACAGCACCACACCGCTGACAGCCAGCACCGGCACGGGCCAGTTCAGCTGACCGGTCTGCGGCAGACCGCTCATTACCGGGTTATCCGGGTGGCCCGGAGCCACGGGATTGTCCGGATTACCGGGTGCTACCGGATGATCCGGATGGCCTGGAGCCACGGGATTGTCCGGTTTACCGGGAGAGACCGGGTTATCCGGGTTGTCCGGCGGGGTAGGGGGCGTAGGCGGCGTGTCCGGATTGGTGGGGGTGTAAGCACCCACCTTGGGGCTGGCATCCACCGCATAATTCCACTTGCCATCCTCCGCCATGGGCAGAGAGACAAGGAACGGATTGATCGGCTCATAGCCCTTGGAAGCCTCGGTCTGCACGATCAGATACAGGCCCAGCTCCAGATCACGGAAGGTCACGTTGCCGTCCGCATCAATGGTCTTTGTGGTGCCCTCGGCGCTTTGGGGCAGATACTCCTGCAGCTGGGCCGCAAGGGTGCTGTCGGTCAAATCACCCAGCGCAATGCCGCAGCCGTAGAAATCGCCGCAGTATTCGTAGCTCAGGTTGCCGTTTTGGCGCTTTACCTCGGCCACACGGTACAAAGTGAGCTTGCCGCCGCTCAGCGCCTTATCGTTGGCGCTGTCGTACAGCGTAACGCGGATGGTGCCGGTAGTGGGATTGCCGCTGCTGTCCACCAGCTTGATGTTTGCGCTGGTGGCAAGGGCAGGCAGCGCACTTGTTACCAGAAGGCACAGCACCAAAAGCAGGGCCGCAGCGTGCTTTTTGAGATCAGTGCGTTTCATGTTTTTCACCTCTTGTAGATTTGCGTTTGCGGTTGGAGAACAGCAGCCAGAGCAGCAGCACCAGCAGCAGGGGCAGTGCCATGATGGGAGCTGTGATGATCGGTTCGATCTTGATGGCATCGGCTGTTACACGGATGTGCTTGAGCCTGTCCGGCGTTTCGATGCGCCGTCCGCGCACCAGAAGGCGGTGGGAGTTGATGCCGTAGGGGGTGCAGGTCATCAGGGTGACGTAATCCTTGCCGTCCACCACCTTCAGGTTGTCCGTCTCGGTGGGCAGTACAATGGAGATCTGGTCCACCTCATAGGTCAGCACCCGGTCCAGCACCGTGATGGTGAAGGTGTCGCCCACTTCCAGCTGGTCCAGATTGGTGAACAGCTTGGCGCTGGGCAGGCCCCGGTGCGCCGAGATGACGGCGTGGGTGCTGCCGCCGCCCACCGGCAGGCTGGTGCCTTCCAGATGACCTGCCGCCACCTGCAGCACGCCATCGCTGGTGCCGTGGTAGATGGGCAGCTCCACACCGATCTTTTCAATGGTGATGTAGCCCATAATGCCGGTGCCGGTCACATCCAGCGTGGCGTTGTAGCTGGTGAACCGGTCGGCATGGAACAGCGCGTCCGGGTCGGCGGCGATCTGCGCATTGAACGCATCTGCCGCCTCGAAATAGGCGCTGTAGTCGGCATCGGTCAGATTGTCCACATCCTCGGCATAGGTGGCCACAACACGGGACTGATGCAGCTGGTTGACGTAATCGCTGAGGGTGGGGTATAACATCACGGATAGACCCACGAAAAAGACGAGGATCAGGATGATGGTGCTTTTGTTCTTTTTCATGGGCTACTCCCTAATGTTATAAGGATAGGAGCGGGGGCCTTGCGGCCCCTTTGCTCCGGGTTCTTGGGGGAAATGGAGCTTACTTGTTCTCCATGCGCTTCTTGGTGACCAGCAGAACGATGGCCGCAACCATCAGGCCGCCGCCGACCACATAGAAGATGGTAGTGCCGATGCCGCCGGTGGAGGGCAGGGTAATGCCGCCGGCTTTTTTGTTGATGATGGTGGTGGACAGTTTGGAGCTATCAAGCTCAACATGATTTCCGTTGTGATTTGCTGTGATGGTCACAGGGGGGATCACAGAGCAGGGGGTGAAATCGGCAGGAGTGGTGGTCTCCTTCAGGTAGTAGGTGCCAGCGTCCAGACCCTTGACATTGAACTGACCATTAGCGGCGGATTTCATTTCAACAGCTTCTTTACCGGTTGCGTTCTTGATGGGGTAGTAGAATTCGCCGTCTTGGTAGAGCTTCACTTCATTCTTATAATCCGCATCGCTGTACAGACGGAAGCCGGCGCCCTCCAACTCGTTGCCATTTTCAGCTTTATCGTGATACTTGGTGTTGTTCAGCTGGTAGGTGTACACATAGACTTCGCTTTCGGGAGTGTAGTTGGGAGTGTAGCCCCAGTATTCGTCGTCGGGTCTGGGGTTATTAGAGTACTGGAGCCGTACGCTGTTTTTGTTCTCGGTAGAGCCACTTGCAGTATTGACAAAGGCATTGTCGTTCAGGTGTGCAGTGTAGGTGACTGTGATCGTAGCGCCGTTATTCAAATTGAACTCTGGATCTTCAACACAGGTTTTGACATCAGGAATGCTTACCACAAAAGAGTTATCATTTTTAAGTTGGCTATCATCAACTTCATACTTCGAAGAATCTTTGGTGATATCATAGATGTGGCCATCGGAATTAATGACTACACTATCGAGTCTGTCATAAGTAATGCCATTGGACAAGGTATCATTGAAGCGAACAGTGTACTTATTATAGTAATCGTAAGCACGGCCATTGTTTTCGCTTTCGGGCAACTTAGCGATCAGCCTGAACTGGAACTCTTCGTTGATCGCATGGTCAGCGGAACTGCCCCAACCGTTATTTTCACCAGTAGAGCCAATGTCGTCGTTGTCGTAGACTTTCTTCTCAACAGTGGGCTTTACAACCTTAGGCGTAATTTGAACGTGATAGTGGTCTTTGTTAACCTTCAGCAGGAAGGAATTGTAGGCATGATAGGAATCGCCCTCGCTAAAGGGGCTAGTATCAACGATCAGATAATAACCTGCCTTATCAAGTTCGAAGCCACCGGTGTGACCACCTTGAAGGACGGGGTTCGAGTCTGCATGGGCATCCGTGTAGATATAGTTGCATACAAAACGCGCGAAAGCGATGCTGTTATTATCGGAATCATGCCATTTGCTGATAACCGCAACAGCTTCCTGAGGAGTGAAATTAGTTTTAAACTCACCGCCGATGGTAGAATCTTCCGTCAATTTCTCCAGAAAATCCTCAGGATGAGGGATGTTTTTGCCCCACGTAACGTTGGAAATCTTAAAGCCATCAGTATCATTACCCGTAACATCACCATTGAAGATCTGGAAGGCGTCGTACTCGTGTTTTGTGTTGAGGTCCTCCTTAGTGTCGTATGCAAACGCCGGGATCGCCATGGCACACAGCATGGCAACTGCCAGCAGTGCGGCCAGCAGCTTTTTGATTGCTTTCTTCATCATGATTTGCGAAAGTCTCCTTTCAAGTTTTTCTGATTCCTATTTTCAGGGTCTGCTTCCGGCGCAGAATCAATTTTGCCGCCGTGTCAGGAAGGATGCAGGTTTTTTAACGTGCCCTCCTTTCGCGTCTGCGCTTTTTGCAAACCCCGCACACCAGAGCGGCAAGCATCAGTGCGCCGCCGCCTGCTGTATACAGTTTGGTACCGGCCCCGCCGGTAGAGGGAAGTTCGTAGTCGGACGGATCGGCCTGACTGGTGATCACAAGGCTGTCGGTTTTTACCGACTCTTCGGCATCATCGCTGATGGTCGTGTCCAGAATCCTGATGTTATTGATTACTTCACCGTCAACAGCCGTTTTGCCAACGTCCTTCAGCTTGACGGTGTAGCAGATATAATAGGTGCCTGCGGCAATGGGGGAACCGGCAGAACCCAAGGTGATCTTGCGCTCACCATTAACATTTTCCCAAGTGATTCTGGGCGTTGTATTGCCGTTTTCCATGCTGAGCTGGAGCGAGTTTTCGACATATTCGGCGGTTACGCCGGTGGGCAGGGTCATGCTGTCCGCAAGCGTCAGCGGGCCGGCCTGTTCGTTCTGGACCACAAGCGTAACAGTGTAATCCAGGTAGGCATCGCTGCCATTGTAGCGCGGGTCCTTCACGCTCTGGTTAAGGTCATAGTTCTTATCGTCTTTTTGATCCTCATCGGGGGTTTCATCCGGGTTGATGGTGATATCAAGGGTGTAATCTTTTTTGACCTCGATCTGATTAGAGCCGCTGCTGGTGACCTCGCTCTGGTTCCACTGGAAATTGAAGGCAACGTTGCTGGTGACCTTGGCATCGGAAGTATCCGCGCCTGCGGCTTCCGCCTCTTTCTGCCGGATATAGTTTTGGTCGTACCGCAGCACGGCGTACCAGCAGCCGTCATTCCCCTTGAGCAGCTGGTAGCTGCCGCAGGTGTCATAATTGCCGGTATCTTCCAGTTTGCCGGAGATAAGCTCGTCCTCCAGCACATCAAAGCTCTTGGGCAGCTTAACATGGACACAGTAGTCGTTGTCCTGAATCTCTTTGGCCGGGATATCTGTGACGGTCAGGCTGCTGTGCAGAAGCTCCGAAATGGTGGTGACGTTGGTATCCTCGTATTCAGTGCCATTCTTGCGCTGCACCTTCAGAGCAGTGAGGTGATCCAGTGCATCCAGACCTTTGATGGTGGTAATGGCATCTGCGTCATCTTCGACTTTGAAATCCGGCGTAGACACGCCGTAATCGGCCTGCTGCGCATTTGCCACAGACACCAGCGTTGTCACCTGCGAAGCATTCAGCGTGACTTTAGCCACCTTGCCATCCACATCGCCGGAGATCACGGTCAGGGTGCCGAAATCTTCGTCCACATCGCTCACGATGCCAACGGTGCTGGCATCTACGGTGTATTCCTCAATGTGGGGCGCGGTGCCGGTGGCGGCCGCAGCATCCATGGAGAGCAGGGCAATGTCGGCATCGGCGGAATCATCCTGCACCTGCAACGGCTGGCTTCCCGCGGCCACAGCCTTGGTCACGGTGCCATTGTAAATGACGATATCACCGGGCATTGCGGCATCAGACGGCAGATCACCGTCAAAATCCATGGCATAGCCGCTGCCGGTCTCTTCGTTGTACAGCGCGCTGCGCAGCTGGCTGTGCAAAGACAGCACGCTGGAAACCTGCGGGATAGCGCTCTGGGGGATATCGGCATATTTCAGGCAGTAGGAAAGGAACATCACGTCCCATGGGCCGTAGTCGTTGCCGTAGTCGTTGCCGTAGCGGGTGTAGTGGCGCACGGTCTCGCCGTCGGCATCGTCCAGCTGGAAGTTGCGCTCGCTCTGCTCATAGCCCAGCTGGCTCTCGGCTACGGTCAGCAGGTCGTCGGCCCAGTTGCCGCTCAGCGTGGTGCCGGTCTGTGCCAGCCATTCGTCCTCGTCCTGCGTGCCGTCCAGCGGGTCGGACAGGCAGTTCACCGTGTGGTGATGCTCCGGCAGGCCGCAGACCAGCACTTCCTCGTAGCAGGCATCGGTGTGGTGGTGCACCGGGGTCTCGATCACAGGATCGACCACCACGGGCTTTGCGGCCACCGGCTCCTCAAACAGGGCCACCGGGTCATAATCGGGGTTCACTTCTTCTACAAGCTCGCCCTCTTCCAGACCGCACACCAGCTCATAGGTGGTGGTGTAGCAGCTGTCGTCGTGGGTGTGCTCGAACAGCTCACAGATCAGGCTGCCGTCCTCAGGGTCAAAGCAGTCGTCGGTGTGCTCGTGCTCTTCTTCCCGGCAGGTCAGCTCCTGCACTTCCTGGTAGCAGTCGTCGGTGTGCTCATGGGGCACAAAGATGTACTCCGGCTCTGCGGAATAGGCTGCAATGCCGGGATCATCCGCATCCACGCCGAACGCATCACCATCCATGCCGAATGTATCATCAAAAGACATGCCGTCGTCCGTCATGGTGGCGTTCCAGTCCTCCGGTTCGCCTTCCTCATAGCCGCACACCAGCTGCTTTTCATAGCAGGCAGCGGTGTGCTCGTGCTCCAACTCGCCGCACAGGTATTCGGCCGTTTTGGCAATGCCCACGCCATGCAGCTGCCAGTTCACGGACAGGCCGGTGGTAAGCGCCAGTGCCAGCAGCAGCGCAGTATAGCGTCTGGCGCGCTGGTGGTTCCGACGGAACTTTTTCTGATATTCTTTCACAATATCCCGCATGATTCCTAAACCTCCTTAGTGGATCAACGAGAAGCTGGACAAGGGCCATACCCGCAAAAAAACCTTGCCTACGATCTGACTTTTTTCCACACAGCCGATCACACTGCTGCGGCTGTCAATGGAGGTGGCCCGATGGTCACCCAGTACGAAATACCGGTTTTCCGGCACCTGATAGGGAAATTTGATGTCGCATTCGCCCAGAGCCAGTTCATCTACATAGGGCTCATCCAGCGTCTGGCCGTTCACAGTGACCACACCGTCCTCGTCCAGTTCGATCACATCACCGGGCAGGCCGATGATGCGCTTGAGCAGAAGCTTGTTCTGCCAGTAAAATCCGCAAAGGTCGCCGGTCTTCATGTCGCTGCCCTTGACCAGCAGAATGATGTCCCGGTCCTGCAGAGTGGGGTTCATGCTGTCGCCGGAGACCTGCAGCACCGGCAGAAACAGGGTGGCCAGCAGCACGGCAACGGCCGCGACCACCAGCAGCGTGTAGACAGTGCTGCGCAGCACCCGCATATAACGGCTGCGGTAGGCCAGACGTTCGCGCTCTGCTTCCACCTCTGCTGTGGATGGAATGGGCGTGAACCTGATCTTTTGCTCTTTCATTTGGCACGCTCCTCCGGCAGGAATTCCGTGCTGTGATAGCCGTCCAGCAGTTCGCTGGCCCGGCGGTCAAAAGCGGCCCGGCGCTGCTGGATCTCCTGCTGCGTCCGGGCAAGCATTGCTTTGCAGTCCGCTTCGGTCTGGGCGCGCTTGCGTGCGGCGGCTTCCGTTTCCGCGTCGCACTGCTGCTGGGTACGGGCCTTCAGGTTCGCAGCCTCGGTCTGTGCCTGTGCAAGGATCTGCTGGGCTTCGGCTTCCGCCTGAGCGCGCAGAGCGCTGGCAGCGGCATCGGTGTTTTTGTTTGCTGCGAGCACCGATGCAACGTATTCATCAGCCGCAGCCTGCGCCGCTTCAAACACCTTGTTCAGCTCCAGTGCAGCCTGCGCAATGGAACCTGCGTTTTCAATATGGATCTGCCGTTCCTGCAGCTGGGCAGACAGGGCAGCGTTTTCTGCCCGGAGCTGGTCCTCGCTCTGCTTGAGCGCCAGAATGATCTCGACTAATTCGGTGCGGCGCATGTGCCGCAGTTCACGGTCTGGCATAATGATCGATTTCTCCCACAAAAAGTGGTCGGATTAGGCGAACGAAAACTTTCGACAAATACGAAAATTTTCGCACCACAAAACCACATTTGATATATCAGTTTTCGGCGTGACGGTGCCAGTTTGATGAATGACCGTCCACCTTATATGTTAGCACAGCATGCGCAACAGAAACGTAACAAAAATGCCTTTTCCGTGCATTTTTTTGCCAAAGAATAAAAAAATTGTTTCTTTTGATGTAAACGATTACGCCGGACTGAAAATGCGTTAAAAACAAAAAGAACTGTTCCCACAACGGAGACAGTTCTTGAAAAACAGATGAAAATAGAAGCCGGATCAGAAGCTCTTCAGCAGATCGCCCAGAGTCAGGAAGGACTGGTAGATCACGTTGACATTGTTGATGATGGAGCTTGCACCGGAGAAGATGCGGGCAATGGCGTTGAACACCTTACCGACATTCAGGAAGCTGTTGTAAGCGTTGCTGGCACCACCGTCCAGATAGACCATTTCCTCTTCGCTGATGGAGGCATAGTTTGCGGGCAGTTTCATAGTAGACATGGAAATTTCCTTTCTATTGATAAAATTGATACAGTGTGTGGAAAGACTTAAATAAAGGCAGCCACGGCCAGCGTGGTGATCAGAGCACCGGCTACCGCCAGAACGCTCAAAATCGGGCCGTCATCGTATTCCTGCGCGGTCTGTTCCGGCTGAGCGGGCGTGGATGTGCTGGTGGAAGTGGTGGCATTTTTCACGGTCCAGTGTGCGTACACAGTGGTATCACCGGTAAACACCGTAGAGGTGCTGATTTTTGTGCCGCCCACCGGCTCGGTATACCAGCCGTCAAAGGTGTAGCCTTCCAGCGTAGGCTGCGCGGGCAGGGCACTGAGTTTGCCGCTCAGATTGGTGGTGACTGCCACAGCGGAGCTGCTGCCGCCCATGGCATCCAGACCAATGGTGTAGACCTGCGAATCCTTGTCTTCTGCGGCAAAGGCAGAGGGCAGTGCACAGCAGAGCAGTGCAGCGCTGAGCAGACCGAGGACCAGCATTTTCAAGATCTTTTTCATATGACTCCTCACTTTCCTGACGAATTGGGATGTGGTGCCTGCCGGGAACGGAAACACCAGAACAGACCTCGATGTCCCCGCCATGAGGCAGTAGACGAAAAAGCCGGGAAGAGGAGGTTTATTCAATCCTATATTTACCACATGCAGTGTAACAAAAGCGCAACAAAATGGGCGCGTTTTGTTGTTATGATGAAAAAAATTGGTTTTTCACAAATTGCAGGCTGCAAAAGGCGGCACAGAGCCGCCGCAAAAGCGGAAAAGTGGAACCTTCCCCTTGTGGAAAAACAAAGAATATGGTATAATATCTTGCACGATGCGCCATCGCCAAGCGGTAAGGCAGGGGACTTTGACTCCCCCATCGTAGGTTCGACTCCTGCTGGCGCAACCAAAAGCCCCGTCATCCTGAAAAGGCTGACGGGGCTTTTTGCATCACTTTTCCACAAAATGCGGCTGAACGGTGCAAAGCTCAGCGGCGGCGGATCTTTCTGGTGGGCTTGCGGCGGTTCCAGTTGTTCAAAAGGACCCACGCAAAGTAGATGATGATGGAAATAATACTCAATGTTATTACAACTTTGAGGTACAGACTGCCTAAGAATTCCTGAAAACGCGCCACCGTGAACAGCAGCGGGTTCAGGCTGACATCCTGCCCGGCGATCAGGTCCACCACGCCGATGGTCTCACCGGCCAGCTTCAGTTCCACAGTGCCCACCACATCGCCCTGCTGGATGGGCGCACTGACCGCATCCGGCAGGTGGAAATATTTCTGGGTCACGCTGCCGTCGCCGGTGGAAGGCAGCAGGGTCATCATGCTGTCGGCGGGATACAGCTGCAGGGAGCTGGTATCGGAGGAATACTTCACCGGGATCTCGGCCAGCGTAAGGTCGGTGTCCAGCGCGGCCTGAATGGAAAAGCTGTCGAACACCCAGTCCATCAGCTTCACGGTCTCGCACAGGGCCGGGCGACGGTTGGCGTAGCCGAAATCGTCGCAGGTGTCCGGGCTTTGCATCACGCAGAAAATATAGGTGGCACCATCCTTATTGGCCCATGAAACATAGCTCTGATTGCCACTGTCGCTTTTGAATGCGGTCACATCGCACATGCCGCCCTGCATGGCGCTGCGGTAGTATTTGCCGCCGCTGGATTTGCTCAGCGCGGCGTTCTGGCTGACCAGAACAGACGAAGAACGGTGTTTTTCTTTGGCGGGCATGGTAAAGCTGGGCGCACCGGAAACCTCCACAAAGGCATCAAAGCTCATCAGATAACGCAGGATCAGGTACATATCCACGGCACAGGTCACGTTGCCGCTGTCGATGCCGCAGGCATCCGTCCAGGTGCTGCCGGTGGTGCCGATGCGCTGGGACAGGGTGTTCATCTGGCTCACCCAGCCCGCGAGGTCGCCGCCGGAAAGGGCATAAGCAAGGCCCATGGCGGCTTCGTTGGCGTTGCGGGTCAGCATGGCGTACATGGCTTCGCGGTAGGTAAAGGTCTCGTTGGAGCGCATATCGGCGTTGTTGGTGTTATAAACGTAATCCGAGATGGCAAAGGGCATCTGGAAGGTGTCGTCCAGATGGTCGGCATAGTTGGTCAGCAGCAGGGCAATGGTCATGTACTTTGTCAGACCACCGGCGGATACCTGCTTTGTGCTGTCCTTATCATAGACGATGATATTGGTATCGGTGTTGACGATATAGGCACTCTGTGCCTGCACCTGATAGACCGGGGTGGGGTCGAACATAGCCCCGGCGGGCAGCACAAGGCAGCTGAACAGGACAGCGAACGACAAAACCAGCGCAAAAATACGTTTCATGTGGACAATTCCTTTAAAAAGCGATAATATAAAACAACAGGCAGCACGGCACAGGTGCAGTGCGCCGGATAAGAACGAGATCACAGCGGAAGGCTGTATTCTTTATAATAACAGGTTTGGCGGGGTGTGACAAGGCTTATTGTGCCGATTTCACATCCGGTCAGGGAGGACAGGAATGGTATATCTGACAGGGGACACCCACGGCGACATCGACCGCTTCAAGCACGGCAAGCTGCGCTGGCTGGGCAAACGGGATACCGTGGTGGTACTGGGCGACTTTGGCTTTGTGTGGGACGGCAGCAAGGAGGAACAGAAAAAGCTGGATTGGCTGCGCAAGCGCCCGTATACCCTGCTGTTTCTGGACGGCAGCCACGAAAACTACGATCTTTTGAAGCAGTATCCCACCGAGGAACGCTTTGGCGGGAAGGTGCAGGCACTGGGCGGCAATGTGTACCATGTGTGCCGCGGCAGCGTGCTGGAATTGGAGAACAAAAAATACCTGTGCTTTGGCGGTGCGGAAAGCCAGGATGTGGAGGATCGGGAACCCGGCGTGAACTGGTGGAGGGAAGAAATGCCTTCGGAGGAGGAATACGCCTTTTGTGAGGAGAACCTTGCAGCGTGCGATTACAAAGTGGATTATGTGCTGACCCACGATGCGCCAAGCAGATTTTTGGATTTTACCGCCCTTGCCAGCGGCGAGACCAACCAGCTGCACAGCTTTCTGGATAAAATTTTGTTGAAGCTGACCTACGACAAGTGGTTTTTTGGCTGCTACCATAAGGATACCCAGCTTTCCACCAAAAGCCGCTGCGTGTTCTGCGATGTGATAAGCATGGGCGAACGGCACGCAAAGCGTTCCGTTCGATAACAGGGGCCGCTGCACCAGCCGTGCAGCGGCTTTTGCATTTGCTGCTGCTTGTGCGCAAAAAACCTCCGGATCAGTTCATGGCTCCGGCTTTCTCGAACATCTGCTGCACCTGCTGTTCCAGCAGTGCGTGCTCCGGCGCTTCCAGCAGCGGGTCGTCGGCCAGCATGGCAACGGCTTCCGCCTGCGCAGCGTGCAGGGTGCGGGTGTCGTTCATCAGGTCGGCGATCTGCAGGGTGGGCAGGCCGTGCTGGCGGCTGCCGAAAAAGTCGCCGGGGCCGCGGGTCTCCAGATCGTACTGCGCCACCGCAAAGCCGTCCGTGGTGCTGCACAAAAATTTCAGCCGCTTTTGTACGTTTTCGCTTTGGTTGTCGCTGACAAGAAAGCACCAGCTCTCCGCTGCACCGCGTCCCACGCGGCCGCGCAGCTGGTGCAGGGCGCTCAGACCGTAGCGCTCTGCGTTTTCGATCACCATTACGCTGGCATTGGGCACATCCACACCCACCTCAATGACGGTGGTGGACACCAGTGCGTCCAGCCGTCCGGCTTTGAAGTCCTCCATCACGGCAGCTTTCTCCTTGGGTTTGAGCTTGCCGTGCATCAGGCCTACCCGGCGCTCCGGCAGCAGGGCCTTGGCAATGTCCTCGTAGTAGCTCTTAACGGCGTTCAGCCCGCCATCCGGTGTGTCCTCGATGGCGGGGCAGACCAGATACACCTGCCGCCCGCGCCCGATCTCCTGATCGAGAAAATGGTAGAGGTCGCGTCGCTTTTTGCCGGTGATGCAGCGGGTCTTGACCGGTGTGCGGCCCGGCGGCAGCTCGTCCAGAATGGAGATGTCCAAATCGCCGTAGATGAGCAGGCCCAGCGTGCGGGGAATGGGCGTTGCGCTCATCACCAGCAGGTGCGGATTCGCGGCCTTTTCGGCCAGCATTCCGCGCTGCCGTACCCCAAAGCGGTGCTGCTCGTCGATCACGGCAAGACCAAGCCGGGCAAACTCTACGCCTTCGCTGAGGATGGCGTGGGTGCCCACCACAAGGTCGGCTTCGTCGTTCCGGATGGCGGCAAGGGTGGTGCGGCGTGCAGCGGCCTTCATGCCGCCGGTCAGCAGGGCCACCCGCATCCCGAAGGGGGCAAGCATCCGGTTCAGGCCTTCGGCGTGCTGGGCGGCCAGAATTTCTGTCGGGGCCAGCAGCGCGGCCTGATACCCCGCCCGGATGCAGGCCCAGATGGCGGCAGCCGCCACCAGCGTTTTGCCGCTGCCCACATCGCCCTGCAAAAGGCGGTTCATGGAAGTCTCGCCCGCCATGTCGGCCAGAATCTCGCTCACGGCCCGGCGCTGGGCTCCGGTGGGGGAAAAGGGCAGGCTGGCCCAGAACAGGGACGGGTCGGCAAGCTGCATGGGCGCACCGGTGGCAGCGGCACCCCGGTTTTTCATCCGGCCAATGCCCAGCTGCAGAACCAGAAGTTCTTCATAGATCAGCCGCCGCCGGGCTGCATAGGCCTGCTCTTCGGTGGCGGGGCAGTGGATGGCCCGCACGGCATCTGCCTTGGAGAGCAGACGGTATTTTGCCAGCATTTCCGGCGGAAGAGGGTCGGGCAGAAGCTCTGCATGGGGCAGCAGCTGCCGCACGCACTTGGCGATGGCATTGCTGGTCAGGCCCTCGGTCTGGGGGTAGACCGCTTCAAAGGGAGAAGCCTTGATCTGCTCGGCGGTGCGCACCTGCGGGTTGACCATCTGGCGGCGCAGCATCCCGCCGGTAACGATGCCCTGAAAATAATATTCCTGCCCCAGCTGCAGCTTCTGGGCGGCATACGGATTATTGAACCATGTGATCTCCAGACTGGACACATCGTCCCCGGCAGTGATGCGCTCCATCCGCCGCCCGCCCGGCAGGATACGCCCGCCGGGTTTGGCGAACACCTCAGCCCTGACGACGCACTCCACATCGGTGGGCGCTTCGGCGATGGAATAGGGTTTGGTGAAGTCGATATATCTGCGCGGGTAGTGGCACAGCAGGTCGGCCAGCGTCACGATGCCCAGCTTCTCGAACCGCTCAGCGGTCTTGGGGCCAACGCCCTTCAGGTAGCGCACCGGCGTATCCGGGGTGAGGGTGGTATGGTTTTCGGCGGGCATGGCGGTTCAGCTCCTTTCCAAGCGTAGTATAGCCATTGTAACACGGACCGGGAACAGATGCAAACACTTTGCCTTTGCGCGGCGGCTGTGGTACACTGAACAAAACGGAAAGGGGATAGGATAGAATGGAGATCCGCAACGCGACCATGGACGACCTGCCCGCCATTGCCGCCGTGGAGGCAGCCTGCTTCCCGGCAGCGGAGGCTGCCACGGCAGAGGAATTTGCCGGGCGGCTGGCACACTATGCAGACCACTTCTGGCTGCTGTTTGAGGATGGGCAGCTGGCGGCCTTTGTGGACGGCTTTTGCACCGACACGCCCGACCTGACCGATGCGATGTACGCGGACGCGTCCCTGCATGATGAAAATGGCGCATGGCAGATGATCTTTGGGGTGAACACCCTCCCGCGCTGCCGCTGCCAAGGCTACGCCGGGCTGCTGCTGCAGCGGGCCATTGCAGATGCCCGCGCACAGGGGCGCAGGGGGCTGGTGCTGACCTGCAAGGAAAAGCTGCTGCACTACTATGCAAAGTTCGGCTTTGTGAACGAGGGGGTTTCCGGCTCTACCCACGGCGGGGTGGTGTGGTATCAGATGCGGCTGCGGTTCTGCTCCGGCAGAGGCTGACTGTTCAAAAGTCCCCTATGATACATTGGGGTTTTGAACAATGAAAAAATAGTGCGCAAAAAAGCGCAGCTTTCCGTGGCTTTTGAGCCTTGAGAGAAAATAAACAACGAACACACGTTGTATCTCACATTGTTCAAAAGGCAGAGGGAGGGGTGAACAGTCAGGAGCCTTGCGGCTGGCAGGGGACGGCGCAAAAAAAATCCCGGAAGCCGAAGCTTCCGGGAATCTTTTGGAGGTGACGACCAGATTTGAACTGGTGGATGAGGGTTTTGCAGACCCTTGCCTTACCACTTGGCCACGTCA
>ULRK01068700.1_pt1 | contig 15698 bp, 15 predicted proteins | sample 1955341 | NCBI WGS metagenome assembly ULRK01 (sample SAMEA4835680, study PRJEB28245) | human gut metagenome | biome: gut microbiome; material: fecal sample | place: Denmark | collected 2008
ACCACCGACAAGCTGGCAGGCATCCTGGCCGCCAAGCACATCATCTAAAAATCAATCACAAAAAATGCAGGCATTTTTTGTGAGGAGATCGCGGCCGACTGCGCGCGCCCGTTGGGCACACTTGCTGGCCGAGAGGAATTTTTCCGACGCACATGTCGCCGGAAAAATGATTGAAGCGATTCGCGTCTGCGGACGCGAATTCTGCGAAGCTTTTGGCTGCGGTTTACAGATGATGCTTGTAAAATCTAAAAGAAGGGAATAAGAAAATGGCTTTTAATAGTGCTGACATCGGCGCCTTCAAAAACGTATGGGTTTTCTGTGAGCAGCGCCAGGGCAAGATGATGCCCACTACTTTTGAACTGATCTCCGAGGGGCGGAAGCTGGCTGACGAGCTGGGCGTAGAGCTCTGCGGCATCCTGCTGGGCGACAATGTGGACGCCATCGCCCCCGAGTTGGGCAACTATGGCGCGGACAAGGTGTATGTGTATAACAGCCCCCTGCTGAAGGACTACACTACTGATGCATATACCAAGGTCATCTCCGAGGCAGTGGAGGACATTAAGCCCGAGATCCTGCTCTTCGGCGCCTCCAACATCGGCCGTGACCTGGCTCCCCGGTGCGCAGCTCGCCTGCACACGGGCCTGTGCGCCGACTGCACCCACCTGGACATTGATATGCCCATCTACAAGAGTTTCCTGAAGGAAGCTTCCACCCTGCCCGCCGAGCGCATCGAGAAGCTGGGCACCGTGAAGATCAACGGTGCTGACCACGATGTGTCCCGTGACATCAAGATGACCCGTCCCGCCTTCGGCGGCCACCTGATGGCTTCCATCTTCTGCCCCCGCTTCCGTCCCGCCATGGCTACTGTGCGCCCCGGCGTTATGAAGAAGCGCGAGTGCAAGAAGGATGTGGAGATCCTGCATCCCGCCTTCAACCTCACCGAGGCCGACATCAAGACCGAGGTAGTGGAGGTCGTGAAGGCTGCCAAGAAGCTGGTTGACCTCATTGGCGCCGACTTCATCGTGTCCGTGGGCCGCGGCATCAGCAAGGATGTCGAGGGCGGCATCAAGCTGGCCGAGGAGCTGGCCGAGGTTCTGGGCGGCGTCGTGGGTTCCTCCCGCGCCTGCGTGGACGCCGGCTGGATCACCGCTGACCACCAGGTGGGTCAGACCGGTAAGACCGTGCATCCCAAGGTTTACATCGCTCTAGGTATCTCCGGCGCTATCCAGCACAAGGCTGGTATGCAGGACAGTGAGTGCATCATCGCTGTGAACAAGAACGAGTCCGCCCCCATCTTTGAGGTGGCTGACTACGGTATCGTGGGTGACCTGTTCAAGGTCGTTCCCGAGCTGATTGAGTCCATCAAGGCCCAGAAGGCCGCTAAGTAAGGCTCTGTTTACCAATTCAAAAAGGGCTGTCCCATTTTGGGACAGCCCTTTCATCGTCTCTGGTGAATAATCTCCGATTTTCTGCCAAAAGGCCCCAAGTCTGCCGCGTGCATAATTTTGTCGCAAGCGGCAAAATGCCACTACTTCTCGCATGAGAGGAATGTTTTCCCACGCACATGTTGCGGTGAAAAATGATTTAAATTTTTTGCCGCCTGCGGGCGGCAAACTCTGTGCGGCCTTTTAGCGGCGCACCCTCTATCTCTCCGTAGGGGGTACCCCGCCCCACCGCGCCACCAAGCTATCCGTAGGTGCGGGGTTCTACCCCGCCCACCGCGAAAAACTCTTTGCAATTGTGTAGGGGCGGACTCCTCTGCCCATATGTCTTTATCCAATATTCGAAATTGCGTAGGGCGGAGTGATCTTATTCCGTCGCTCCCATAACAAAAACACCCCGGGCCCTCCATGGAGGACCCGGGGTGTCATTCTCTTACAGGGACTATCTCACTTCACCAAAATTTTCTTTTTCACCACAAATACGGTGCCGGTTACGGACAGGAGCATTAAAGCACCCAGCAGCATAAGGCTTGCGCTGTCACCGGTGGCGGGATTAGGCTCCGATGCGGGAGCATTACTGCCGGCATCAGACGCAAGGGCGGGGATAGCTTCCGTCTTGGTTGCCTGACACACGGTGCAGGTGTAGGTCTTGACGCCGTCCGCTTCGGTAGTGGCGGTCTTGGTCACAACACCGTCATCCCAGCTGTGGACATCGGACTTGGGCAGGCTCTTGGTCTGTGTCGCATCGCAGAACTTACAGGTCTGCGTGGCAATGCCTTCGTCCTTGCAGGTGGGAGCCGTGGTCGTTTCCCACTCGCCATAGGTGTGCTCGTGGGACACAACATGCTTGTAGAGCTCCAGGGTCAGGGTGTGCGCCTGCTGGGCCAGGGCGGCGCTCTGCCCGGTGGCGTATGCCTTCGCCTCGTCACCGCTCATTTCGGCCAGAGCGGCCTTCATCTCGGCGGCCTTGTCGTAGCAGAGCTGCTGCATCTTGGCCAGCTCGCTGTGGATCAGGGCATTGTCCTCCGCAGAGCACTGGTCGGACAGCGCATAGTTGGACAGGGCATCCACGGACCAGTAGTAGCCGTTTTCCCAGCCCTCGGGAAGGACAACGTATCCACTGCCCCAGTAGCTGGAGAAAGTATAGGTGCCATAGGGATCGGCCGGGGCTGTATCGGTGGTAGTAGCTTCCTCACCACCAAACTTATAGCCATCGTACATATCGGTGGTCAGAGAGGGAAAATAGGGGATGGCCACGGAGTACTGGCCGTGCTCCATAGCTAACCACTCGATGGTGCCGGTCTCCGGAGCATCGGCGGATTGGATCTGGAAAATGTGCCACTCCAGGTTGCCGATGTTGGCGATGTCATCCACCTTATAGTAGTCCACCATATCATGAATGCCGATCTTGCCCAGCTTGTTCTGAATGTTCGTATACAGGGAAACAACCTTGCCGTTCTTCACGTTGGAGATGGTGAAGTCCTCGGGGGCGATGGTGGAAGCGGACAGGGTATCAGAGGCCAGGAAATAGTTCAGGCCGTTTACCAGCCGGGTATTGGGACTCCCGTTTGCATACGCGCAGTAGGATTTATAAACATCGATGGTATTCTCAGTCTCGCTGCCCTCATAGGTGCCGGCCTGCTTGGCCACCTCAATGAGGTTGGCGGAGGAGAGGACGTTGTCCGTGTCATCCAGATCCACCAGGCCGATGGCGCCCATATTGGGGTTCATGGTGATCATATCGGAGCTCAGCTTCACGGCGGTATAGGTGTGGCCGGTGAAGTTCTCTACATACCAGATCTCATTCTGGTCGCCGATAAGCACACCGGAGGGCTCGCCGGCACCAACCGTGTCGAAGATGTTCAGCAGTAGCTCCACGCCTTCCTTGGCGCTGGAGGCCTCGCTGAGGAGGATGGTAGCCATATCACTTTCACAGATGCCAAGGTCCTCCATGGGGTCGGCATTTACCACGGCGCCGTTGGGGCTGAGAGTGACCATGGCGGAGACGGAGACACCCTTTTCATTGGAGCCGACCTCCTCCATGGGGGTGTGGGGATGGGTCTGGCCGCAATCAGGGCACACACCGGAGGTGTTGTCATCGGAGGTAGCAGTGTAGGCATAGCTGTCATGGGTGAAGGTGTGAGTGAAGCCGTAGCAGCCTTCGTATACGCTGCCGGCGGCATATTTGCCGTGCTGGTTAACATGGGCGATCTTGTTGTAGCCGTTGCTATAGTCCTCACTTCGCGCCATGAAGGAAGAACCGTCGGCTGTCAGGTCAGAGCCCACATAGACCATGGTGCAGGCCGATGCGCTGATCACGCAGAGCAATAATGTGGTGGTCAGTGCTGCCATAAGGATCCAAAGCTTCTTCATTGTTTTCATTTTTGTTCTCCCTTCCTGTGCTGAACCTCCATGGCGCTGAGGAACGCACGGTTTTATGTGATGACTTGATTATACATAAATATTCACTAATGTCAAGCAAATAATGAATAAATATTTACAAAAAATACAAATTTAGAATGTATATGCAAAATAAGAGCGTAAGAGGTATAGCCGCTTGTGAAATCCTGCCAAAGCAGAGGGGGAGCGCTTCCCGGCTGGGTGGGAATGTACCTTGACGGAGGGGATCTTTTTCGGTATACTACAGAAAAACGGAGGAGGAATTCACGATGGGATTTGTCGCGATGATCGGCCTGATTTTCGGACCCCTTGTCAGCCTGCTGTTTGCGGCGTGGTTTTATGTGCGCTGGCAGAACGAGGAGGACGAGAAGCTGGCGCAGAAAAATAGAAAAGTTTGCTTCCGTGCCCTTATTGCTGCGGGTATATGCCTGGTGGTGTTCGGCGTGCTGAAGCTGATTTTCCCCATTGCACCGTAAAAATACAATAAAAAAGCCGCCGGGAGGCGGCTTTTTTGTGTCCGGTTGCCCCGGAAGGGGCAACTCTTTTTTTGCCTGCGTCCATAGGTGTAAGATCGAACCACATGAGCAGGGGGGCGGTACGGCCTCTTTTGCAGGAAAAGGAGGGCTTATGGACGTATATGGGTATATCCGCGTGTCCAGTGTGGACCAGAACGAGGACAGGCAGCTGATCGCACTGCGGGGCAAGGGCGTGGCGATGCGGCACATCTATTTGGACAAGCAGTCGGGAAAGGACTTTCACCGGCCTCAGTACAAGCGGCTGGGGAAGGCATTAAAGCCGGGCGACCTGCTCTATGTGCTGAGCATTGACCGGCTGGGGCGGGACTACAGGGAGATCCAGCAGCAATGGCGGCTGCTGACCAAGGAGAAAGGGGTGGACATCTGCGTGCTGGACATGCCGCTGCTGGACACCAGGCAGGGAAAAGACCTCATGGGCACATTTATTGCCGATCTGGTGCTGCAGATCCTGTCCTTTGTGGCCCAATCAGAGCGGGAAAACATCCGCCGTCGACAGCAGGAGGGCATCGCGGCGGCCAAGGCCCGGGGGGTGAAGTTCGGCCGCCCGCCGCTGCCGCTGCCGGAGAATTTCTATGAGGTCCACCGCCGCTGGCGGAACAAGGAGCTGACCCTCCGCCAGGCGGCGGAGGCCTGCGGCATGCCGACAGGGACCTTCTACGGCAAGGCGGTGAAATTTGAAAAGGGGCTTTAGAAAAAAGTGCGGAAAATTTGGAAAGGTATACCTTTGCAAATCGCAAGGGTATACCTTTCATAATATAAGTATACTGGAAAATATTGATTTTACAAGGAGAAAAAGTGCGATTAAATGTAGAAAAAGAGCATTTTAAATTGTATACATTTCAATTCTGTTGAATAGAGAGGAGAGCGTATGAAGAAGCATGGTGGAGCCATAGTTTTTGTGGTGTTGCTGATGGTGGTGGGATTTTTTTTCTTTAAAGATGAATTGCATATAGACATAAAAAATCCGTTTGCGGGAAAGTCGGAGGTCCCGGATTCCGTGGTGGAGGAGATGCTGGCCGAGACAACGGATTCCATAGGCTATAGCGCGGATGAGGCTACCTATACCTGGGAGGCAAAGCATACCCCCGACCGGGAGCAGCACCAGGACACGGTGGAGCTGACCCTGGTTTATAGCGGCGAGTACGGGTCGATCACCTTTAAAAGAGCGCAGACCTATCAGTATTACAAGGAAAATGACATTTGGGATGTTTGCGAATCCGGCGATTTGGAGACCACGGATATACAATGGGACCTGAAGAAATTGCTGGATGGAAAGACATATACAAAGACATATACAGAGCCGTGTGCGGATTGGAATAACGGGGCCAGCTACACGGTGACACTCTCTGATCTGAATCTGAATGCGATGACGGTTACGGCGACATACAGTTATACCCCAGGTGAGTCAGAATACAATAATAGAAACTATTATGTTACCAATTTGAAAGGACAAGAGGTGAATAAGCTGACCGGAACGGTGGAATGCCATATTAAGCAGCGCGAAGGTTTGAACAGTTTTGGAGGGTTAGATGGAGGCTTTGAAATACAGGAAATAGTGGGAAGTCTTTGGCTAGATGCAGATTATTTATACGGAGATTGGGGCGCGGATGTAGCCGTTTATCTCGATTTCAATGATCCGATAAGCTGCAGTGGCGTTGGCGCGGGGCCTATTTCAGATCTATCAGCAACCTACAGCCTCCCTAAATCAATAAGAGATTTTATGAGTTAACGGCTTGTTGCCGCAGCGACCACTGAACAAATGATAAAAACAGTACCCCCGGGGACTGCGCAGCAGTCCCCGGGGGTGTACTATATAGCCCACCTGTCAACGGGGCGGCGAGGACGCCGCCCCCTACGAATTCTATCGGTAAACAGTGCGTAAGGGCGGACGCCCCAGCCTGCCTGCCACCTGCACCGTACCCCATGTAAAAAACCGTGTCATTGCGAGGGCGCAAAGCGCCCGTGGCAATCCGCATCCCCCGTTCCCCCAAAAAAACCGACCGGCCACAGGGCCGGTCGGTTTCCTATTGAAATGCAAGATCCCTCACTCAAAATCCGGATACCCGTCCTTGAGGCTCTCGTCATAAATGGCGCGCTCGCCGCCGATGAACTTGGGGCGGACCCGGGCGGCCAGGACGATGGCGCTGCCGATATGGCTCTGATCCAGCCGCACGGGGACAGCCACCTTCTTCAGGTGCATGCCGATAAGGGTGCCGCCGATGTCCAGGCCCGCGTCGGCCTTGATCTCCTCCAGCGCCACGGGGTGGCGGAAGCTGTTATAGGCGGCGGTGGCGAAGGAGCTGCCGGCCTTGGGCTGGGGCTTCACGTTCACGATCTCCGCGCCCGGCACGGCCTCATGCTCCACGATCAGCGCCCGGTTCAGATGCTCGCAGCACTGGGCGGCAATGTAGATGCCCTGGGGGGCAAAGACACTGTTCAGGCCATTAAAAATGGCCTGGGCGATCTCCGGTGTGGACCAGCTGCCCACACGCTTGCCCACCACCTCACTGGTGCTGCAGCCCACCACAACGATCTGCCCCTGGTGCAGGTGCGCCTGGTCCACCAGCTGCTGGGCAGCCTTGGCTGCCTCACTCTGTACCTGCCAAAACAGATCCTTCTGTTCCAATTCATGCACGGTTCCAGCCATAGAATCTCATCCTTTCCTGTGGGGAAAAACCACTACCCTTAGTGTATCACTGCAGGCCCAGTTTGTCCAGTGCCTTGCTGCGCTTGAGCAGGAAGAAAAGGATCAGACCGATGGCCAGGCCCATAACAGCCTGCACCAGGTTGCCGGGGATGCTGGCGGCGGCGCCGATGCCCTTGCCCAAGAGCAGGGCGGCATAGCCAAAGTAGCCAGCGACCATAATGACCTCGGCAACAATGCCGCTGACCACATAGCCGCCTGCCTTGCGGCCCATGGCCTTGGCCAGAAGCGCTGCGGCAATGGCCATGCAGCCCTTGATGACGAAGGTGCCGGGGGCGTAATGGGCATAGCCGTTGAGCAGGTCCGTGAGCATGGAGCCGATGCCGGCGGCAGCACCGCCCCACCAGGGGCCCAGCAGCCAGCCGGACAGCAGCACGCAGCAATCACCCAAATTCACATACCCCTGCATGGGGGACGGAATTTGAATGACCATCGTGGCCACGTAGGTCAGCGCCGCCATCAGCGCGGCATAGACTAATTTACGGATGCGAAGATCTTTCATACAGGTCACCTCTTGCTTTTTTGTTCTGTCTGTATTATAGTGGGAACTGGATATATTAAAATACCCATAGCGATATTATTCGATAATACCAGATGGAGGGCGACATGCTGACCTATACACTGGAAAAGCAGAAAAAGGAGAGCTTATACGAGCAGCTATATCGCTTTATCCGGGAGGATATTCTCTCCGGGCGGCTGCACTCCGGGGAGAGGCTTCCCTCAAAGCGGACCCTGGCCCAGCACCTGGAGGTGAGCACCATTACGGTGAAAAACGCCTACGAGCAGCTGCAGGCGGAGGGGTATATCCACGCACGGCAGCGCTGCGGCTATTTTGTGTCGGAGGTGGAGCGCCCGCCGGAGAGCCGGCAGACGGCGCGGCCTGCGCAGGCAGGCCGGGAAAGGGAGCAGGGGTGGTTTTTGGATTTCGCCTCCGGGACCATGGATCCGGCGTACTTCCCCTTCACCGTTTGGGCCAGGCTTATGCGCCAGACCCTCCTGGAGCAGGACAAGCAGCTGCTGCGGGCGGCGCCCTACAACGGGGCTGCGGAGCTGCGGCGGGCCATTGCGGGATATCTGCAGCAGTTTCGGGGGATGCAGGTGGATCCGGAGCAGATCATTGTGGGCGCCGGGACGGAGCTGCTGTATCATCTGCTGATCCAGCTTTTGGGCCGGGACAAGTGCTACGCTGTGGAGGATCCCGGCTACAGCAAGATTGCCGCTATTTATGAGAGCAATCAGGTGCAGGTACAGTACGTCGGCATCGACGAGGCGGGGCTTTCTGCCGCTCAGCTGCGCCGGCACTTGGCTCAGGTGGTGCATATTTCACCTACTCACCACTATCCCACCGGCACGGTGATGCCCATCGGCCGGAGGCAGGAGCTGCTGCGGTGGGCGGCGGAGCAGCCGGAGCGGTATATTCTGGAGGACGACTACGACAGCGAGTTCCGCTTTGTGGGGCGGCCCATCCCGTCCCTGTACTCCACGGACGAGAATGAGCGGGTGGTGTATCTGAACACGTTTTCCAAGACTATTGCGCCGTCCATCCGTATCAGCTATATGATCCTGCCTCCGAAGCTCCTGGAGCGGTACCGGGAGAAGCTGGGGTTTTACGCCTGCACCGTGTCGGGCTTTGAGCAGTATACCCTGGCGAAGTTTTTGGAGCAGGGATATTTTGAGCGGCATTTGGGCCGGATGCGCAACCGATACCGACAGAAGCGTGACCAGGTGATAACGGCATTTTTGCAGGGGCCTTTGGCGGGGCGGGTGAAGATCACCGGCCAGGACGCGGGGCTGCATTTCCTGGCGGAGCTGCAGACAAGCCTGCCGGATGACGTCCTGCAGCACCGGGCGGCGGAAAAGGGGCTAAGGCTCGCCATGCTGTCGGACTATTATCATGACAAAAAAGGTGTTCGGCAGCATACCCTTGTGGTGAACTATTCGGGGCTGAATCTCCAGCACCTGCCCCGGGCCCTGGAATATCTGGCGGATATTATAAAGGAGGGATCGTAGTGTACGATGAATTGACCAGAAGCGACATTCAGAAAATGCAGGAGGAGATCGACTACCGCGTGCGGGAGCTGCGGCCAAAGCTTATTGAGGATGTGCAGACCGCCCGGGCCTTTGGCGACCTCAGCGAGAACTTTGAATACAAATGTGCCAAGCAGGAGAAAAACCGGAATGATAGCCGCATCCGCTATCTGCAGCGGATGATCAAGACCGCGAAGGTCATTGAGGAGCGGTCCGAAGCAGACACAGCGGGCCTATATGACACGGTGGAGATTTACATGGAAAACACCGGGAAAAGCCGAAAAATCACCCTGGTGACCACCCTGCGGCAGGACGCCCTGAAGGGGCTCATCAGCAAGGAATCCCCTGTGGGCCGGGCGGTGCTGGGCCACAGGGCCGGGGACCGGGTGCAGGTGCAGATGGAAAGCGGCAGCACCTACTGGCTGCAGATTCGCAGCGTGGAAAAGGGAAGGGACGACGGATCCATTCCCATCGGCAGCTTTTGACAGGGAGGGATGCACTATGAAAAAACCTTGGGCCATTGTGTCCGGCGGGCGGTTTTCACCCTTGGCGGACATTGAAAAGTGCGGTTATATCATCGCCTGTGACCGGGGCTACGAGTACCTGCACGAGGCCGGGCTGCGGCCGGATCTGCTGGTAGGGGATTTTGACTCCTACACGGGGCCGCTGCCCCGGGATGTACCAAGGCTTGACCTGCCGGTGGAAAAGGACGATACCGACACCATGGCGGCCATTCGCCACGCAGTTACTGTCGGCTGCGGGGAAATATGGCTTTACTGCGCTATGGGAGGGCGGCTTGACCATCTGCTGGGAAACCTGCAGGCGGCAGCCTTTGCCGTAAAGCACAGGGTGTGGGTGCGGATCATCGATCGGGAGACGGAGATACGGGTCTTTACCGGTGGGTGCATCACCGTGCCGGAGCGGGAAGGCTGGTCCCTTTCGGTGCTGGCCCTGTCGGACCGGTGCACCGGGGTGAGCATCCACGGGACCAAATATGAGCTGGAGAATGTCACTGTGGAGAACAGCTTTCCTATCGGTGTGAGTAACCAGTGGCAGGGGGACGCAGAGATTAGCGTAGCGGCCGGCGTGCTGGCGGTGATGGAATCCAAAATGTGAAGAGAATACCGGATTTTCTATGAAAAATCCGGTATTCTTTTCATATTCCGGAAAAAAGGTGGCACAATAGGGATATCTTTATGCGAGGGGATGGAAGCTATGACATCAAAACGCTTGGGGCGGCAGACCGTGCGGCTGGGGAGCCCGGTGAGTGTCCTGTCCTACGCCAACATCGGCGGTAAACAGGAGGCCCAGGGCCCGCTGGCCGGCTATTTCGATGAGCTGAATCAGGACGCCTACTTCGGGCAGAAAAGCTGGGAGAAGGGGGAATCCGCCATGCAGCAGTTCGCCCTACGGCGGGCCATGGAGAAGGGGGGACTTATACCGGAGGACCTGGACTATGTGCTGGCAGGGGATCTGCTGAATCAGTGCATCGGCACCTCCTTTAGCCTTCGGGACTTCAAAATCCCCTTTTACGGCCTCTATGGTGCCTGTTCCACCATGGGCGAAAGCCTGTCCCTGGCGGCTCTGCTTATCGATGGCGGCTTTGCCTCCATCGTGGCCGCTATGACCAGCTCCCATTTCTGCACCGCCGAGCGGCAGTACCGGATGCCTGTGCTCTACGGCAACCAACGCACACCCACGGCCCAGTGGACCGCTACGGCCTCCGGCTGCTGCATCCTGGGCGCCCAAGGGGACGGGCCGTATATTACCCACGTCACCTGCGGGCGCATTGTTGACATGGGCATCAAGGATGCAAACAACATGGGCGCGGCCATGGCCCCGGCAGCTTACGATACCCTCTCGGCGCTCTTTCGAGAGACGGGGACGGGGCCGAAGGACTACGACCTTCTGATCACCGGGGATCTGGGGATGCTGGGCCGCGACATTGTGGTGGATCTTTTCCGGGAGGACGGCTTGGATATGGGAAAGAATTACACAGATTGCGGGCTGCTGCTCTATGACCGAGAAAGGCAGGATATGCATGCCGGGGCCTCCGGCTGCGGATGCTCGGCGGCGGTGCTGAATGGGTATCTGCTGGGAGGCATCCGAGCGGGGCGATGGGGAAAAATTGTTTTCGCTCCTACCGGGGCCTTGCTTTCGCCTACCTCGTCCTTCCAGGGAGAGAGTATCCCCGGCATCTGTCACGCAGTGGTCATTGCTGCGGGAAAGGAGAACTGACATGCAGTATTTACAGGCATTTTTATGCGGCGGCGTGCTGTGCGCCATCGGCCAGCTGCTCATCGACAAGACGCAGCTCACCCCAGCCCGGATCCTCACGGGTTATGTGGTAGCGGGGGTGCTGCTCCAGGCGGTGGGCGTGTATCAGTATGTGGTGGATTGGGGCGGAGCCGGAGCCACGGTGCCCCTAACGGGCTTCGGCTATTGTCTGGCTAAGGGGGTAGCCAAGGCCGTGGCCGAGAAGGGGATTTTGGGCGCATTTACCGGCGGACTTACCGCCACGGCAGGCGGCGTTGCGGCGGCGGTGTTTTTCGGCGTGCTCATGGCAATTATCTTCAAACCGAAGGATAAACGTTGACAAATACCCCTTGGGGGTATATAATCACTGGGTAATAAAAATACCCCCAGGAGGTATATGGAAATGGATTGTTGCTGCTGCCATCAGAAAACCAAGCACCGCTCTCCGGAGGAGCAGAGAAGCCTGATAAATCGGCTCAGCCGCATTGAGGGGCAGGTCCGGGGCCTGCGGGATATGCTGCAGAAGGATGCCTACTGCACGGATATTTTGGTGCAGGTGTCAGCGGTGAACGCGGCGCTGAACAGCTTCAGCAAGGAGCTGCTGGCCACCCATATCCGCACCTGCGTGGCCGACGGCATCCGCCGGGGGGACGACGAGGTCATTGACGAACTGGTGACCACGCTGCAGAAGCTCATGAAGTAAGGAGGGTTTGCTATGACGAAACAATTTGCCGTGACGGGCATGACCTGCGCGGCCTGCTCAGCTCATGTGGAGCGGGCAGTGGCGCAGCTGCCGGGAGTCCGGTCGGCGGCGGTGAACCTAATGCTGGGACGGCTGAACGCCAGCTATGATGAAAACCAGGTCACATCCCAGCAGATCATTGATGCAGTGATCCGGGCCGGCTACGGCGCCCGGGAGGCGGACGAGAGAGACCTGACCCCGGATAAGCAGCAGGATGAGGTGGTCCGGCGCATGGGCCGCCGGCTCCTGTGGTCGGTCATATGTCTGGTGCCGCTGTTTTATATCAGTATGGGCCATATGTTGGGTCTGCCGATACCCGGCGTTTTCCACGAAAATCACCTGGCTATGGCGCTGGCGGAGCTGGCACTGGTGATCCCCATTCTGATTTTGAACCGGGCCTATTTCACCGTGGGATTTTCCAGGCTGTTTCGGGTCAGCCCCAATATGGATTCTCTGGTGGCCTTGGGTGCAGCGGCGGGTCTGGTGTATAGCCTCATTGAAATGGGCTTGCTCATTGCAGGCCGGATCGAGGGCATGCCGGACCTGTATTTTGAGTCGGCGGGCATGATCCTCACCCTGGTCACCGTGGGCAAATATTTGGAGCAGCGCTCCCGTAAAAAGACTACCGGGGCCATCTCGGCCCTGCTGCGCCTGGCGCCGGACAGCGCTCTGGTGCGCCGGGACGGCCGTGAGGTTACGGTTCCGGCGGAGGAGATCGTGATGGGAGACACCGTCATCGTCCGTCAGGGAGGTAAGATCCCTGTGGATGGTGTGGTGACTGCCGGAGCCGCCTCGGTGGATGAATCCGCCCTCACCGGAGAGAGCTTGCCGGTGGAAAAAGGGGAGGGGGCCACTGTGTCATCGGCAACGGTGGTGCTCTCCGGCTATCTGGAGCTGGAGGCTCGGCGGGTAGGCAGCGATACCACCCTTTCTCAGATCGTGCGGCTCATGGAGGAGGCGGCCTCCTCCAAGGCGCCCATCTCCCGGCTGGCGGACCGCATCAGCGCTGTGTTTGTGCCGGTGGTCATCGGTATTGCTTTGGCGGCGGCGCTGCTGTGGCACTTTGCGGGGGGCCAGGGCATCCGCTTTTGCCTGTCCATTGGTATCGCGGTGCTGGTAATTTCCTGCCCCTGTGCATTGGGCCTGGCGACACCAGTGGCCATTATGGTGGGCACGGGCAAGGCCGCTCAAAGCGGCATCCTCATTAAATCCGCCGAGAGCCTGGAAATGCTGGGCAAGGCCCAAACCGTGGTGCTGGACAAGACCGGCACTGTTACAGAGGGCAGGCCCCAGGTCACAGACATTATCTCTATCGGTATCACTGAGGAGGAGCTGCTGCAGGTGGCTGCCTCGGTGGAAAAGCCCTCGGAGCATCCTCTGTCTGTGGCCATTGGCCAGGCCGCTGAGGAGCGGGAGCTGGCGCTATCCCCGGTAACAGATTTCACAGCTGTTCCCGGCGGCATCTGCGCTAACCTGGACGGCTCCGCCATCTATGCCGGAAATTTGGACTACATGACCCGCTGCGGCATAGACACCAGTTCGATTTCCGATACGGCCCAGACCTTGGCCCGGCAGGGGAAAACAGCTCTGTATTTCGCCCGTGAAAGCCGGCTTTTGGGTCTTATCGCCGTGGCGGATGTTGTGAAGCCTGACAGCGCCGCCGCCATAAAGACCCTCCGGGAGACGGGACGGGAGGTAGTGCTGCTCACCGGCGACAACGAGACCACTGCCCAGGCCATTGCCAGGCAGGTGGGCGTTTCCCGGGTGATTGCCCAGGTGCTGCCCACGGATAAAGCTGCATGTGTCGAAAAGCTCCAAAAGGAGGGCCGCTGTACTGTCATGGTGGGTGACGGCATCAATGATGCCCCGGCCCTGGCACGAGCGGATGTGGGCTTGGCTATCGGTGCAGGCACGGATATTGCCATTGAGTCGGCGGATGTGGTACTTATGCGCAGCTCCCTGTGGGATATCGTCACCGCAACGGAGCTGTCCCGGGCCGTTATCCGCAACATACGGGAGAACCTGTTCTGGGCGTTTATCTACAATGCCATCGGCATCCCCGTGGCGGCGGGCATACTGTATCCGGCCCTGGGCCTTACCCTAAACCCCATGATCGCTGCCGCGGCCATGAGTCTCAGCTCCGTGTGTGTGGTGACCAATGCCCTGAGCCTGCGCCTGTGGAAGGGGCCGGTCTGCCCGGTAACAGAAGAAAAAACAACAAAGGTAAATCAAACAGAAAAACAGGAGGAAACCGGTATGAACAGAACTTTGACCATCGAGGGCATGATGTGTGCCCACTGTGCCGCCCATGTGGAGAGCGCGCTGAACGCCCTGCCCGGGGTCAGCACCCATGTGGACCTGGAGAAAAAGACCGCCGCCGTTACAGCGGGTCCGGAGGTCACGGACGATATGCTGCGCAAGGCTGTGAAGGACGCCGGATACAAGGTTACGGCGATCCGGTGAGCGGGAGAGTGCCTATGGGGTGGATCCGTCCCATGTAAACCATTCAATCAATAGAAAGCCGGATGCTCGCAGACGCGGGCATCCGGTGAGGCTGTCGATAAAGTGGCAAGATTTGCGATAACGGTAAGGAAGGGAGTGTGAGGGAAACCCAAGAAGGGTGTCCCTCACCATTGAAATCAGTAGTTTTTGAAACTTTTTCAAAGTTTCAAAAACTCAGGCAGCGGGGCGAAAAGACTTTTTCGACACGCTGACCGGATGCCTGCAGATACAGGCATCCGGTTTTTAGTGTCAAAAAATTACTTGTCCAGCTCCTCATCCAGCCGGTCCAGGCTGCAGAGCATCTCCTCAAATCCGGAGAGATCCGTTTCCCGGAGTACATCCCGGGCGGCCTGGAGCTTTTCACCGAAGCTTTGCAGCAGCTCTTCATAGCGGACGCTGTTCTCGCTGCACCAGGCACGCTGCTGGGCCACCAGCTCGTGGATGCGCTGGATGGTCTGGGCCCGGAATTCCTCTGTCCGGCGGTGGGCGCTGATCTCGATATCTGCGATGTGGTCCCGGATCTTAGCGTATTCATCTGCCTGGACCTGCAGCTCGTCGCACCGTGCCTGGGTTTGGCGCAGTGCTTCCTGCGCAGCCCGGTTTTCTTCCTCCAGGCGCTGTACCTGCTGGGTGAGCACCTCGTTTTCCCGGTGGGAATCCTCACAGCTCTTCACCTGTTGGTGCAGGACGGCAAGCTGCCGGATGAGGCCGTCGTTTTGCTGGCGCAGCTCATCGGCGGCGCTGGTCAGCTCCTCCACTTGGGCCTGATTTTCCTTGGTGATCTTCCCAATGTAGGCGACCACATCCTCTCGGTCAAAGCCGCCGAACATCCGCGTTCTGAAATTTGCGCTCATAGCATCCTCCGTTACACCCGGGGCATCTGTCGAAATGCCGCGGAAAATCGCATATCATTTTCTTCTACAATAGCACAAACTTGGCTCTATGACAAGCGAGAAATGCTCTGAAAAAAAACAAGAAGTTTTTTTCAAAAAAAGCTTGCATTTTATATTAGGACGTGGTATTATATTCAAGTCGCCAGAAGTTAAGTATGCGCCGTTAGCTCAGCTGGATAGAGCGTCTGGCTACGG
>ULRK01008876.1_pt1 | contig 15671 bp, 9 predicted proteins | sample 1955341 | NCBI WGS metagenome assembly ULRK01 (sample SAMEA4835680, study PRJEB28245) | human gut metagenome | biome: gut microbiome; material: fecal sample | place: Denmark | collected 2008
CGCGGATAATTCAATAAAGAAAGTATAAAGAAACAGTAAAAAAACAGAGACTATATAAATGGTTTATATAAGTCTCTGTTTGATAAATTGTGCTTAATCGAAAAGTATGTGATAGCCAGGAGCCTTTGAAAACTAATCCAAATCGGCAAGACCTACACGCTGTATCTGGAAGGTCTTGTATGCCTTTGCTGTTGTAGTTTCTTTATCACCACCGCTCACCTGTGACTGGTAAATCTTACTATATCCTACGGCATAAATCTTTATAGAATTAGCTCCCTCCGTTAAAACACTCAATGGTACCTTTACCTTATATGTCTTGTTATTTTCAAAGAAGTCCCTTGGATCCTTATTTAATTGACTGTTTTCTTTACTGTTATTTATCTGTTCATTTTCTGTTCCATCATTATTCAGTGTATAGATATCCCAGTCCACCTTCTTTAAGTAAATCTTATCATTTCCGGTGCCAATCGTTTCATCTTTTGGATTTTTTTGCGGATCCTCGATATAAAAGTCCAAATAAACAACAGTTTTTTCATCAATCTGATTTCGCACAAGGTTTGAATCCTTTACCGTAAAATAAACATCCTGCGTACTGTCTGCACCATCTAGTCTGGCATCCGCTTTATTAGCTGCTTCTTCTTCAATGGCATCATCAATAGTTGCATATAATGTAGTTATGTCATTTGAATCAGTATCTGCATTCTCTTTAAGATAAATTGACGGCTCATGAACTGATGCACTATATGCAGCAATCATAGTGTTTATATAAAGTTTCAATTCATCATCATTATTTGAGAAATCGGAATGTCCTACACCTGAGTATGTTACATTTCCCATTGTGTAAATATAATAATTATTTCTTACATCCTTTGGAGACTGCTCATAAATTCCATGGTTTGACAAGGTATACCATACAACAATATCACTCTCACCATCACCATCAGCATCCTGATTCATATCCAGCTGGTAGTACTGCTTATGAGTGGTAGCTATATTTATTTCGTCAGCAATCTTAAAAGGATATGTGGTAATCTGTCCTGAATTAACCTTGACTGCCTTATTAGTCTTAGCTTCAACATCATTACCATCTAGCCCTGAATACAGCCTGTACTCGCCATGATCGTTACCATTATCTTTCCACTGATACTGATTTAAATCTGCATAAGTAAATCCCTGATTCTGTCTGACAATAACTGAATTATCAGATTTTGGCTCATATGCAATATCAGTATTATTCTTTTTGGCAGTCTGTACAGCTTTATCAAAATCCTCATCAGTACTCTTTAATGTATTGCCCTTCTTTAAATACTCATTTGACAGGATTCCATACCTGTCCAGTCCGACAGTATCACGAATTATAGAGTTAAACTTATATCCCCAGACATTATTCTCTCGCGTATCATTTTTATTATTACAAAATGATGTTGTATCATGAGCAAACAATACCGGTTTTCCTGACTGGATATATGCTTTTATTTTATCGAGATGATTATTTGTATTATCAATATCATAACAATCACCAAATCCAATAACAAGCATATCGTATGTCTGCAGCTTATTACATACCTCATCCATTTTATTTACGTCATCATAATAAACTGTTTCTATATCCAGGTCAAAATCCTTCACTTTATTAAGTAATTCATGAAACTTTGTATTGCCATTCTTCTGCGCCTGCATATCAAAATTTCCCCTAAAGCCCTCATTATGCTTCAAGGTTGAATTAATCTGAAGAATCTTGACTTTTGTAGGACTGCCTTTTGAATTTTTGGCATACACATATCCGGATTTCTGATCATATCTGTAGCTATTTGTAGCCTGACTTACACGAAGCTGCCAAGGCATAACTCCTACATAGCCATTCGGCAAATCATAGACCAGTTTATAATTATAATTGCCTGCATTCAGACTATACATATATTTACCATTATCACCCATTACCGGATTCACAATAGTACCATCACAATATAGTTTTATTTTATTTGCAGCTATTCCTTCATTGGTTGTCGAAAACTTACCATCAGAATTTGAATCCAAGAACAGCTGTGCATTAAAACTCGCTTTAGAATCCGCACCACCTGCATTGTTTATTGAAAATTCCAATGTGATCTGATTATTACTAATCTCAACATAATCTGTATCTTTTACTTTTTCCTGCTCCTTGAGTAATATTTCAGGTTTTTCAGTAGTCAGGTAGGTAACAAGCTCCGCTGGCTCATTTGACTTATTTTTTAAGTCTCCCTTGTTGTCCACTTCAAGAACATTGTCTTTACCTTTTGCATATTTTAAAAAATTAAAAATATTTGAACAGTTATCAATGTAATCCTCATTAATTCCACTTTCATACTTGCTATCCTTGCTGAAAAAGCCATCTGAAAAGACGACAGGAAAGCCCGCCTTTATATAATCCTCCAATTCTGAAACCTTCTGCTTAGTAATATCATTGCCTGAGCCTCTGTATGTGTTTGGAGCAGTTAAATAATCAGCATTATTTCCATTTCCTCTTAATGTAAGCTGAGTATTAAGCGCCTCTCCATTATTTATATAATCAGTATCCAGCAATCCCGCATGACCATTCTTGAGCATATCATATCCCCAATAATTTACCACATCTTTCGGATTTATAACAACAATGTCACCAACATTTGAGTATTTAAGCCCATCCATTTTCCAATCATTATATACTGTATGACCATCTCTATAATTCAGATTATCGGCTACAAGTCCCATATATATCATATCATAATTATTGAGATCCTCTATTCTTCCAATAAATTCTGCACTCGTAACCCTTGTTATTGTAACCTTTTTTTTCTCCGGGCATCTTGATCCAAGCCAATTTTTTAGCTTATCATAATTTAAAGCGTCAGACTCATTTTTTACAGTTCCGGGCTCTATATCCAGTATGTTCAGACTATCTGTCGGATTTATAATGTCTCTTTTATCGGCATACGATATGATATAGCTTAAAACTATCGCCTTTGAAATCTCCTTGTCATAGTATGCATACTCGTCCTTTCCAAGAGTATCATTTTCTTTTTTCCTGCTTGTATTCTCTGAGTTGATATACTCTGCTATCTCGTCAAAATTTTCATTTTTAGCTGCTTCGACAAATTGAGTTTCATCTTCATTTGCAATAAATGCAGAAGCAAAATCATCTCTTAAAACAAATGGCACATCCGTACTAGGATTATAGTTTCGTGGAATGACATATTCGTTGCCAATTACAAAACCTTTTGTATGGGTTTTACTGTCAACTTTATAATACTTTATGTCATTATTCCAATTAATAAAATTATCAGCTGAGTCCTTGGTAAAATTCAAGGAGCTGAAATTGTTACAGCTTAAAAGACCTGCAAGCTTTTTAATATTGCTGGAGTAATCTGCATTCGAATCAGGCCACACAATACCATTATCCACTATAACAGGCATCATGATACCACTCTGGTGCACGCGCTGGACTATCTGCTTTACCTTGTCCCATGAAATGTCATTATCAGTATTATATGTTGCAGCATCGTTTCCTAAATCATTTGAAAGAACAGACTTTGAGCCGGAAAGATAGAGTAAATCAATTGTTGATACATCTATCTGCTCAAGCTCCTTGGGTGTGACCGTTTTTACCTTGAAGGTCATATTGGCAGTCTTATCATCATCGCCTGTCTTGCCCTCCTGATTGAACACACCTGTTCTGAACCAGTTATTGTTCTTGAAACCACCCTTATAATATATGTGTGTGGTATTTACAGGATAATCAAGCGAGCCGTTTTTATCAGCCACCATGATATAATCACCATTTCCCTCACCCACATAGGTGTATGTCTGGCTGTCCTTAACTATATCAAAATATCCGTCTGTATCAGTGAGGATTACCCTGCCTGTGTTACCATCATTATTCTCTGTAGCAGAATCAGCTATTGAAGCATCATCTGAAATATCATCTGCGCCGGTCTTACCTGCCGGCTGATTGTCCGATGTGCCATCATCTATCTTCTCGTATGGATTCTGTGAGTCAAGCACTGCTCCATACTCGCCGGTCTCATCGTAATTAAACTCAATAGGTACCTTAGTGTCCACCTCGTAGTAGGTCTCGTCATCAATGATTTTATCTGCAGGCACATACTCCATCTCAACCGTACAGTATGTATACTTCTCATAATCCGGCTTACTGCCATCAGGCAGACTTGCCATCCGGTCAGCTCTTGCAACAAATTCATATGGTGATGTGATATCTGAATTGTCTTTTCTGTAAATATATGCCTTTGGGTCATATTTTGCTATGTTTTGCATGCCCTCAGCAGAACCAATGGCATATGCGCTCTTTATAGAATAAACCACATGCTTGTCTGATGTGTCATCTGCTGTGCCTGTATCTGTCGTATTGTCTGTGCTGCTATCGATATTACCATCTGTACCGCTGTCTGTATTTCCATCAGCTTTCTGTGAATTATCAGTCCCTACCAGATACTGTGTATTTGTCATGCCATCCGGCAATTTGACTGCAGTAAACGCAACACTGTAGTAGCCTCTTTTTCCTGTATCCACAGATTCAGAGCCATCTTCTGTCTCATCCTCGCCCTGCATGAAAACATAATGGTCAACATTCTGTCTGTAATAACCTATAGGCAGTCCCTCTTCATTTACAGCAAGCTGGTAATCAGTGTTGAACTTGTAGTCACCCTTCTCCTGCTTTGTCATCTTGTAGCCTTCGGTGCCCTGATTTATTTTATCCATATTTACAAGGGCAAGCTCACTCCAGTCATTGCCCAGACTGACATAGCTCTCCTCATACTGCTCATAGTACAGAGGCTTTGTGTTATCCTTTTTATATGTAGTAATAGGCTCAAGCTTTGTTTTCAGACCAGACATATAGTCAGCCCTTTTTTGTACACCGTCACCCTCTTTGTCAGACATCTTTGACAGTGTTCCAAACCAATCGTCAGGCTCCTGACCGTCAATCAGATAGCCAATGGATGCCATTTTCTTGTCAGGCACCACCTCCACTATATTGAAGGGCTTGTCCTTGCCATGTGAGCTGACTATATCAGATATTCCATTGAATGCTACATTTGCATCGACCTTTGTTAGGCTGTCATTGAGCACAAAAGCTGCCACAACGAGACATCCTGTAAGTGTGAGTGATATTGGAACCACTATTTTTTTTCTTAATTTGCTCATTGCGATTGCTCCTTTTGTAAAAAACTACTCTGTTTCATGATATGTGTAAAACGTAATTGTATTTGACTTAAATCCCGACTCTTCCTCAAGTCCAAGCCAGACGCTGATATTTAATTTTTCTCCGACAAAAAAATTTTTTCCGAGAGTGATATGCATTTTTTCATTTTGATTACCATCTACAATATGATAATTAAGATAGTTCCTATATTTAGGATCATCTTCATGACCTTCTGCTCCGGTTTCTCCGGCAATCTCCTTTGAACTAAACTTAAATATTCCATCAGGCTCACCATTGCCATCAGGACCATAAATCAGCTTGCCATCATCGCCCATTCTAAAGGATATATCTCCCTTGTGCTCGGTTGCACCTGTTGAGCTGACACTTTCTACCTCCATATGCCATACAAAATCCTTAATCTGATATTTGCCATTTAATGAAGAATTTTTCAACTCCCCTTCATCAATAAACAATTGATGCGTCTGTCCTAAATTGAAATGCTTATCTGCATCACAATGCAGAATATTGATTGGATGTGCTACGTTTACAGTTACCTTTGCCGTCAATGACGTATCGTCTTTGGATGTTACTGTGATAACAAATTGATCTGTAGTTTCATTATCCATAAGTTCTACATTATATACATCACCATTAGCATTAAAGTTTCCACCATTTTTTGTTCCTGAATGATTCCACGTTACATTTTTTGAATCATACTTTCCACCAAGTATCTTATCAGTAAACTTTAAATTATTATTCGTTTTCTTCATCTCATAGTATACTGTTCCGTTGGTTACATCCTTGCCTTTGTAATATATCCTTATTCCTTCAGGCTCTGCCGGTGCCACATACTCCACATCTGCTCCTGTCGGCACCTTATTGCGCATAGTGAAGTTCTGCTTTGATGTATACTTCTTGTCTCCTGCCTTAAAGTCCACGACAATTCCGACAGAGTTCTTGCTTTCTGCCTCGCTTAAATCAGTGGTAAATCCTGTGACATTTTCTGCCATAAGAGATTCCTTGCCCTGACCATCTGCCTTCACCGCACCTGTTGCAGGATCAAGTGTATCCTTTCGCAGATAAATTTTGTGCTCTGACGGTCTGTATATGATATTGTATGTACAATCCTTGTTGTAGATAATCAGCTTGCTGTCGGATGATGTTTCCTCAGATGATGCTTCTTCGGATGACTCTTCTTCCGCTGATGCAGTTGCAATATAACCGGCCTCAGGGGCTGCCGATGCCACCTCCACCGGCGCTGCCACTGTAGCAGGCTCATACTTAACGCCCTTTTGCGCATCAATTATCAGGTCTCCTATCTGATTCATGGTAAGCTGTGCCTCATACTGTAAATCTACGTCCTTTGAAGCGTACTTATACTGCTTCGTGCTCGTACCGATAAAGCCTGCAACAGCCAGGCCCAGTATTCCCATTATCGCCATGACAATGACAAGCTCAACAAGTGTAAAGCCACTGTTTTTCCTATTATTTGATTTGTTCATGCGCCTTAAAAGTTTCATGGTTCATCTTCCTCTCCGATTTCATCATACAACCTTATAACAGCCTTGCGTCAAAATAAAATATTCATCATTAAACTATGTAAATTACTCACATACCACCTTGCCGGTCTCCTTGTATATCGTGATAACCTTTTCGGTGCTGTTTTTTTGAATCCAGATACGGCTGCAGTACTTACCATTGGCATCAGGCTTTTGTGCACCTGAGCTTCTGTCAAACTGAAGCACTATACTGCCTGAACTGTTCAATTGTGTCTTATCACTATAATCATCCTTCATGGAATAATATACATCAATCCTGCTCTTTCCTATTTTGCTAGGAGCAGATACTGTACCATTTATGGTCGTCTTATAATAGTAGGCACCATCTGATGCATCCTTATATATCTCAAGAACTGCGCTGTCCTTTCCCATCGTGGTAACTCTTGTTTTGTTAATTATCGATTCAATATTTCTGGCACACTGCTTCACCTCAACACCCATGACCGAGCGAATGGATATGGTTGCCGCACCTATAAGTACGACAGATATCGCTATCACTACTATAAGCTCTACCAGAGAGAAACCACCATTATTCTTTTTTTCTTTTACAGACATATTGGATTCCTCCCTTGTATATATCGTCAAAATTTGTCAAATATAAATATTTCGCAGCTGTTTTGCGCCTTAAAAGCCGCTTGTTTTCTACTCCTTGGTCCAGTTCTGGTATGTAATGAGCGTAGCATAATCTATTTTTGTGTCCGCCTCTTTCTTATTTGAAAAAGAAGAAACATTACCCAGATAGTTGGCACCGTCCATGAACACATCATACAGGTGCAGTGCATCGTCTGCATCACTTACCTTTTCAAGAAGCAATGCCTTAAATACCTCCTGAGTACCATTATCAATCTCGCATTGGTCTTTGTTTACAATTATCCTGCCCTTTGCAACTATGGTACCTGTAAAGTCAGCATTCAGTGTCACATCTCCCGTAGCAACAATTATATCCACATTATGTGATTTGTCATTTGCATCATAGGTGTAGTTACCGTTTTTGACAATTGCCTGGTATTTTTTTCCCTGATACTCAGTCTCAAATATATGTTTATTACCGGAATTTGGCACTATTTTCAACAAATTGGTATTGTTAACTATATTTGTAAAAAGCGAAACACTTGCTGCATTTGTCGGTAAATCCGCATAATTTGTCAAAAGCTTTGAGTTTAGTGCAGTATACGTGTGCTGTAAGGCATCTGACTGTGCATCCATGTCCACACCATCAGCTATGCCCTTCAAAAGGCTTAAATTGCTGCCATCGTAGATGCTGTAATTGCCGGCAGTATAGATGCTTGCTGCCTCATTTACCTTTATGCTGTCAGTATAGAACTTAGTGTATCTATTGAGCTTGTCACTGTCTGCGCCAAAATAGTCTCTGTAATACTCAGCTGCCTTGTTCGTTGGCAGATTTACATAATAGTATACAAGTCCATCATCACTATTATCAGTAGAAGGAACAAAGACCTTCTTTATACAGTTGTCGATTGTCTTTTTCTCCGGCAGATATGCCGAGAGAGACTTACCTGTCTTTGTGCTGACCACATTAGCATTAACTTCAGTATACTTTGTCTGATCCTGTCCGGTTGCCGTGATATCCTTGTACTCCTTATAGGAAAGTGGATTCTTGTTGTAAAGCGATTTGGCATCCGCACCATCTCCACTTGTGCCTATGCACTCAGGCGGCACAAGGTATGCTATCTGGTCACCCTTTACAGAGATTGACTCACCCATGCCCACATTGCTGTTTTGTGTACCCACACTACTTGAGTTTACAATAGCCTGGGTATTGATATATGCGGTTCCTGCTAACATAAGCTCCCTGATATTTGACATATCAAGAGATGCCTCCCTGCCGTTTATGATAATAGCAGAGCTATCGCCTGCGACAGGATTTTCCTTGTCAGCACCTCCGTTGCCAAAGCCGACGTACTTCGCATTGTTATTCTTATTATTCTTGCCAAGTGTAACCTTTGAGCCTGTACCCTTTAAGGTCATGTCATCTGCCACATATGTCATGCCATCCAGCTTGACTGCTGCACCATTTACATTTATGTTGCTTGTCCACAGCTGGCACTGTGAATCAACAGAAAGTGTACTGTTATTGTGTACCCCCGCCATGTTCTTTTTTATTGTACCAGTATCTTTTCCGGCAAAGTCTCCCACCTCTATATCGCCCTCTGCAATCATATAGCTGGTATCCTTTACATCAAGTGTGGCATTGTTTGGAATGGTAACACTCGTAGTAGAAGTCCCTGTGCCTGCCGCATTTTCACAGCCGGCGTAGAGATTACCGGATAGATTCACTTTATTAAGTCCTGATATAATATCCAGTCCTTCATTTCCGACAAGAGAATATGTAAAAAGCTCCGGAACTCCTCCCGATGCTGTAAAGCTCATGGATGGAACTCCCAGAGAAATATCTGTTTCTATTATTGATTTAAATCCCTTTTCATCGGTATACTCTACCCTGATGCCATTAATGACTGCGCGGCTGTTGTATACCTTGAGCAGTCCATTTCCATTTTCATCGGCATTTACCGCCTTGACCACAGCGTGTGGCTTTGAGTTTTCGTCTGTGAGCTTACTATCCACATAGTCTTTAAGCTTTTCAGTTTTATAGTGCATACCGGTATTGTCAGACTCAAGACTTCCCTTTAAGCTCTTTAAATACTCCTGCGCAAATATACTCTGTCTGCCGGCCTCATTTATGCTGCTGTCAGAGTAATTCTCCATAACCTTTGTATATCCTGCTGAGTAAGCCTTGGAAATATCTCCCTGCAGACCGGTACATATCTGATCCAGCACACCCTCTGCCGAGTAAAAGTTGTCTGTATTTTTTTCGTCCGTCACCTTCATCTGGAGGTTCATAAGTGCTATCCACAGCACAGTCACAGCTAAAACAGCCACTATAGCCATTGCAACTACAACCATCACAAAGGAGGCACCACGGTTATCATTACGCTTCATAATTAATCCCCCATGCTTCCGGTCATCGTAACAACCGGGTCTTTATCATTAAATATATCATCCAGTGAAGCCTTGCTCTCGTATACAGCCACCTTCACATCATACAGCCTTTCAGATGCATTGCTTTTTGTCAGATTCTTTATATCGACAATTGCCTTTACATCATTCTGAATTACATTGTTATTAAAGCCATATATAGCTTGATCGGGCTGTAGTGGATTATCCGGTGCTCCCATATTTACATTCAGATTGGTGGCTATATGAGTATAAGCATGACCTGTACGATTTCCCGGCTCACTTACCTTCACATATGCCTTATATGTACTCTCCTTCGTGCTCAACTCTGACTGATCCGATATAGTCTTTTGCTTTACAATGTTTACCGTGCAGTCCAGCTTGTCCTTATTATTGATTATAATGACATCGTTGCAGGTATTGTAAAGTGTTCCTGTAGATGTGTACCATGGATTGTAAAACAGATAGACATTCCTTAGATTATGGTTCACAGTATCTGAAGAATTATCATAAATCACCATGGTATAATCATCCTTCAGTGCACTATTCGGATCCGGAAAAGTCTTTCTTACTCCATTCTTATTGATAGAATATGAATACGACACCGTAACCTTGGTAGCCTTATTACTCGAAGCTCCATACTTTTCTATATCTATGGTGATAGTTCTTTTGATATCCTGCTGAGTGATGCCGCCTACACCAGGCATATTATTAAATGCATATATAATATTTGTAGCAGAATACTTGTCTGCACTCATGCAGTCAAAATTTGCATCCATGGCCGACATATCCGCTACCTCGTCCATGTTGTACTTTTTAACCTTATTGTCCGACTCTGCGTCCGATTTTGCATCCACTGTCACAAGAGCATTGTATTTCTTTGTGCCTGCCTGCACGCCTGACATATAGAAATAATACTTGTGCGCATCCGACTCCCTGAAATTCCAAAGCGATGTATCGCTTATTTTGGCTGATGCATCAGTCTTGTGGATGCAGCTAGTAATGACATCATCCTTGTTTACAATCTCAGCACTGATATCCTCAAGCCTCTTTACATTATCAAACTTACCCGACTTCTTAAGAAGCTCACATGCACTGCTTCCATCTGATATATTAAAACCGTCCGCCACATCAAAGCCCTCCGACGGATAGTTAAACTGATATGCCAGTGTCTTCATGGAGTTCTTTTCAATACCCTCCATAATGTTTGTCGCCAGATGTGTAGCATTCATCTCGTTTTTAGCCTTTACATTGGTCTTTGTAGCTGTGACAAATGCATTCAAAAAAGGAAGCACGATTATTGCGAGAATAGCAATCGACACAATAATCTCCACAAGTGTTACTCCTCGATCATCGTTTTTTAGCTTTCTCAAATCTGCTTCCTCCCCTCTTGTATTTTGTTATCTCATAACTCAATAATCTAACATTTGATATTTATCACTTACGGTCTCAATAACCCGCTAATCTAATAACCTAATATTATAATAATCAGTTAGTTTGTTGTACCAAACAGATTATTTGTACCATGTGGTACTGCAGGTATGTATGGTGCCTCATATGGCTTATCAAGTCCATACAGGAAATATGAATCCACAAGCATCTCACCTGTCAGCTTGCCTGTCGAATCATCAAAGCTCACATTGAGCGTGCTGATAGTTTTCTTCTGTGATGAACCAATCACCTCGCCGAGCATAGCCTTAAGCCCATGATACTCTGTCTTGAATGCCATAACTGTGCTGACATCATAAAGCTGATAACCTGTAACCGTAGACTTTGCAGAGCCTGTTGATGTACTGCCATCAGCTGCACTGCCGTCGCCTGTCTGTGACTGAGAGCTGTTGCCATCAGCGGTCTGAGAGCTCTGCGAACTGTCTGCATTACTGCTATCCGTGGTACTGCTGTCTGAACTGCTTCCTGACGAAGAATCTGTACCGGCTTCACCGGTCGGATTATTCACATCAATAGCTGTCGGTGAGCCGACTGTAAGCTCTGTAATATTTGTATTGGTAGATTTCTCGATAGCAACCGCATCCATGATGCCGTTTTCTATCTGTAAATATGAAGGGAAATTGTCATATACCTGCTGCATGGCATCAGACATATCCTTTGTCTTCTCTGTGTAGTCATCCGCCTTTGCCGCAAGTGCTGAAAGCTGATTGTACTGTGATTTCAGATTCATATTTTCGCTCTTGAGTGAATCCCTCTTATTGGACTGTGGAATAAAAATCAAAAAATATGTCAGTGCTAAAATGGCAACACCCGCTAATATAATAAGTAACTTTTTATCTCTCGTTGACATCCTAACACCCCCTACTGATTTGTACTGTCTGTATCTGATGATGAATTACTATCCGTCTGTGCCTGTGATGACGCATCTTTTGATGTATCATCTGGCTCACTGCCTGTGCCATCTGCCGATTCAGAAGCAGCACTGTCATCAGCCTTTACATATGTGCAATCTACTGTGAACTGAACCTTTGAAGCACCGGTCTCATCAACCTCCTCTGTAATGGTTGACACATTGGATACCATGATACTCTCAAATGTACGAAGCTGTGCAATCACATCAGCCGCTATATCCTTGCTGCCTGTCTTTATGGTCATCGAAACACCATCAGTCGTAACAGACATATTCACAAGCTTGGCCTCTGACGGAAGCTTCTGCTCCAGCTCATCCACGAAGCCCGTTATCTCATCATTCTTGTTGGATGAGGCGCTCTCAAGAAGCTTAGTCCAGTCATAGTCCTTCTTTGTCTGGTTGTACACATCATATATATTCTGTGCATATGACAAATCAGAAACACGCGCTTTAAGCGTCATATTGTCTGAAGTTAAAACAAGATTTGAAAAAATGCTGTATGCCGTGATACCAACTGCAACTACCACACACAAGCCAAAAATGAGAAGCTGCACTGCAAAAGAAACAGGCTTTTCGGCTTCCTCCCCTGCCGGTACGGGAAGAGGCTTTCCATCAGGACCAACAGGTGGTTTTCCCTGCATCCCTGCCTGTGCGCCGCCGGATGGCATGGCACCTGCAGCTGTTCCTGCCATAATCGGAGCACCGATTCCCTTGTTTTTCTTACTGTCAAGTATATCAAGCGGGCTCAGTGAACATCCGACACAGTTGAAATACTCTGCCAGCTTTGCCTCTGCGAGGTTTATGCTCTTTGCCACATGTATACCGTCAAACTGCTGAAGCGGAACCACCTTGACATTGAGCTCATTGGTCAAAAGCTTTGAGAGTCCGCTGAAATCAGCACCTAAGCCAATGAGGAAAATTCTCTCGATAGGAGTATCTGAGTTTCTCGACTGATAATAGTCTATAACTCGTCCGAGACTGCTTATCAGATTGGAAAGTGAATATGATACATTCAGGCGAAGCTTCTTAAAGCGCTCAGAATCAATCTCATGCCCCATAGGATCCATGCCGCCGCCCGCCGGCTCATCAGGTACTGTGCCATCAGGCCTTATTGCAAGGCAGGTCTTTCTGCGTGCCACATCAACTGCATCGGTAAATGACAGATACTCTCCAAAAAGCTCACTATCCTGAATCGCCTCAATAGCATCAGCAAGTCCATGGTTGACATTGCGCTGCAGCTTTACCATGCTTCCATCCATTACAGTCAGTGTGGTAGAAACCTCATCCACCTTGACAGTCACCTTCACATCTCCGGGAATCTCTCTTCTCATGAGCTGCTTGATGGCATTTCCACTATAGTCAAGTGCTACAAGCTGCAGCCTGCAATCAGCTGCAAGAGCACCATACGACAAAATAAGATCATTAGGCACAGCAATAACCGAAAGACGTAATTTCTTTTCTTCCGGTCTGTCAATCTTCTCTATAATCTGATGTACCAGCTTGTACTGGCTCAAATCCACCGGAAAATAATCCGATGCATTCATTGCAATCATTTCCTTAAGCTGTTTTTCCTTAACAAGCGGAAGCTCAATATCTCTGCTTGCTATACGCGCTGAATTTAAAACAAAAACAGCTTTTTTGGTGGAAATCTTCTTTTCCTTCAGCTTACTGTATAAGATAGAACGAAACATCCCATCCGGCTGTACCACTCCATCATCAATCATCCCCGGTGGTGTCGGAAAGCCGAACATATTGTAAATCTTGGGATTTTTTGCTTTGTAATCAATCTCAACTACTCTGGTAAGGTTCTCCCCTATTTCAATACCGAGTACCCTATTTGCCATAACCTAGTCCTCCGTGTTTATCTTTGTTTTACACTGTATACATCTGTAAAACATTCGTAACTGCTCAGTTACAAACATTCTATATATATATTTCGGTATATCTGTGTCTTCTCTGCTTTTGTCTCACTGCTGGTCGTACTGCCTGTTTTATATTAAGTACGCTATATTATAACACACTTTTCAAAAGCCTGCGAGTGTCAAATATGCCGATATCATTTTCTCACCCCATAGCATCGAAATAAATATTCCGGCTGCCAAGTACGGTCCCATCGCAAGCCTGTTGTCTGCGTTTGTCACTTTCATACGAATCAGATGTATCACGGAACCGATGATGCATCCTAATAAAAATGCTAATGTAATATTCTGCCAGCCTATCGCAAGGCCTGCACATGCCATGAGCTTGACGTCTCCGCCACCTATGGCTCTTCCTCCACTTACAAGAAGAAGGATCTCAAGGAATAAACTGACGCAAAAGAATCCTATCACATATTCAGACCAGTTATCATGGTCTAAAAACACATGCAGGATTCCAAGCACCAGTATAAATATATTGATTCCGAATGGAATTTCATATGTTCTCCAGTCTATCACACTCAGAACTATGAGTGCAGATGTAAGAAAGCAGTAGATGATACTCGTAAGCTCAAGTCCATTTACTGCAAATACTACTATGTATAATATACCGTTTAACGCCTCAATAATAGGGTATTGAGGTGATATCGGTTCTTTGCACTTGCGGCATCTGCCACGAAGAAACAGCCAGCTGAAAACCGGCACCATATCGTACCACGCGAGCTGATACCCGCATCTCATGCAGTGGGATCTTTCGGTCACCACTGTCTCATGCTGCGGTATACGGTAGATACAGACATTTAGGAAGCTGCCTATAACTATACCGAATGCAAATATTAAGATGTAGATGGGTATCAGTTCTGTGGTCATGATTGGATGTCCTTAAAAAATCAAATTACTTAATATAGTTTTTTATTTTATTACTTTGTTTTAGCGCCCTTTTTGAATTGATCATTTTCTGAATGATAATATGGAGAATCTCCTGTATATGTAATAGTTCCGTCTGCCTTATTATATTCAATTTTTATAGTATCACTAGTCCACTTTGTGCCTTTAATTTTCGCTTTTGTTAATCCAGCATCTTTAACAGCCGCATCAGCACCTGTTCCTAGCTCTGTCTTACTCAATGTAACAGTAACCGTAGTAGCAGTAGCCGAAGCCGAAACCTCTTCGTCTGCATAATATGTCTTTAAAGCTGTAGCAATATTATCACATGTTTGGATATCTGTAGCCTCTCTAGACTTCTCAACATACTTGATAAGCTGTGGAGCAAGTACACCTACAAGCACTGCCATGATGGCGATTACAACAATAAGCTCTACGAGAGAGAAACCTTTGTTGTTCTTCTGTTTCTTTCCTAACTTTTTAAATACATTCTTTACCATAGTTCTTTTCTCCTTTTCATTATAACATGGTTTTTTGTGCAAAGAGCTGTGCCCTATCAGCATCTCTTTGGTTTGTATGCGCTCATTGTACCATAAATCAAAGCATAATGCAAGTTATTTTCTAGTACAATAGCACTATTGGCACACAACTTTTTTCGCTTTCTTTAGCAATTTCAACCAAATTTCATCCGTTTTATTGCATTTATATCATATTTTTGGTAAATAGTAACCCGAGAATCCCCTTTGTAACCCAAGACTCCCTCTTTGTAAATGAAAATCCTGTTTTGTAAGCGAGATTCC
>ULRK01043202.1_pt1 | contig 15590 bp, 13 predicted proteins | sample 1955341 | NCBI WGS metagenome assembly ULRK01 (sample SAMEA4835680, study PRJEB28245) | human gut metagenome | biome: gut microbiome; material: fecal sample | place: Denmark | collected 2008
GTCACATTGAGCTGTAAATCCTCGCTGTCATAGATTTTACCACGAACCACGGTCATCGGGTCATTATCTACGATAGAAACATCGTGGAAATCAGTCACCCCTACGGTGTCAAACACTTCCCGATAGCTTGCAATCTCGTCATCGGTGAACCCGGCTTCGGAAAGAGTCGAGTCCCACGCAACAGGTTCCACCGAGTCCTTCTTGGAACACCCAGCCAGAAAGAAAACTGCGATAACCGCCAGCCCTATCAACCATGCCGCCTTTTTCATTCCTCTCCCACTCCCTTCAAAATCGGCTCATGAACACCCTTGACCCAATTCATGTCGCCGTATTTATACATACCCTCGTACAGAGGGCGGTTGCCAAGAATACTCTTGATGGTGGACACCTGAAACCGCTTACCGGAACGGGTCTGGTATCCCGCCTTTTCCAGCAACTCGTTCAGGGTCTCCTCCACGCTGCCGCGGACCAATTCTTTGATTTGGCCCTTGATAATTTCCTCGTTCAGCTGTACAATTTTTCCCGACATAGTTTGCTGTCTCCTTTCAGAATGGTGTGTCGTGACTTCATTCTACCAGAGCCTGCAAGCTATGTCTTCTTTTATGCTCTTTTCAATTTGCGCAACTTATTTTACCTTATCCCGCCGTCTACCTTACTCTACGATTCTCTCGTTGACAGCTTCTCCGTCATTTTTAACCGTTAGACTGCAGGCCAAAGCAAAATTTTAAAAATCAGAGAGTCAGTTTCAAACAGGCATGCCCCGCCAATAAAAGCGACAGCCCAAATAGCGGTACGTATGAATCCCTCTATTAGCATAGCGCCCAGGTCTGTATCATATTTAAATCTCTTAATTAAAATTGGGGCAAGTACAACCAAGTCAAGACTCACTAATTCAATTACACTGGCTGATTTTGTAACAATGCTGCCAATTTCAGCAATAAGTAATGCAATGCAAAGCAGGATATATTTTGTGTTTTTCGAAATATCTTTCCTTTGCCTTTTCATATTTTAAATACCTCCTTGATCGAGCTAATTAAAAAGCGGGATAATGTTATTTGCTGTAGTTCGGACGGTGTCTATTCCTGCGCCGGGCTGAAGTATGAATTGGTCGGAGACTACTACCTGATCGCCGGGGATGATGGGCCGGAGGAAGATCGGCCAATCGGGGTATGGGGGCAGCGGCATCTCCGCTATCTCAAGGAGCATCACCGTGTGCGATATGCCAACCTGCTGACAAGTGGCGAATTGAACGCCTGTCTTGCGGATATTGACCGACAGGCGGAGGAGATTTTCTTTCGGTTGGTAAAAGAAAAGGCAGATGCTGAGGGCATTACGGAAACGCTGAACGCCAGCAACCAAATGCAGTGGGTCAGGCGGATGAACTCCGCCGAGACCGTGCATCCGCACGACCTGTTGATCCAATCCGTCCGGTCCATTTATATACATACTGTTTCCTCCGCAAATCAGGTTTTTCCCATAAGCTTTATCGCTGATGATACCACCGTTTCTTTGGAGCATAAATGCCATATTGACAGATCAGATTTAAAGCACTACAATGCTTGCAAAACGCAGATTTTAGCTTACGATACGGAGGCGCACCATGAACCGGGATTTAACGCAAGGCCCTGTCACCAGGTCCATGCTGCTGTTTGCCATCCCCATGATTTTAGGGGATCTATTGCAGCAGTGCTATAACATCGCCGACACGCTGATTGTAGGACAGTTCCTTGGGCGGGATGCCCTTGCGGCGGTGGGCTCGTCCTTTACGCTGATGACCTTTCTGACCTCCATCATCCTCGGCCTGTGCATGGGGAGCGGTGCGCTGTTTTCCATGCGCTTTGGACAGCGGGATGAGAAGGCTCTTTGCGAAAACCTCTGCGCTTCCTTTTTCTTTATATCGCTCGTCACTGCGCTCCTGAACATCTTGCCGTTTGCCTGCCTGGACGGACTTCGCACATTCCTCCGGGTACCCACCGAGGTCTGGGGCGATATGCGCGAATACCTGTTTGTGATCTTCATAGGCATTCCCGCGGTTTTCCTGTATAACTACTTCGCCTCTTTTTTGCGGGCAATCGGCAATTCCGTCATTCCTCTTGCCTTTTTAGCTGTTTCCGCTGTGCTGAACATCGCCCTTGATCTCTGGCTTATCATCGGGGCAAATAGGGGCGTTGCCGGGGCGGCGGAGGCAACGGTGATCGCCCAATATGTTTCGGGGATCGGCATCGCCGCTTATGCGTTTATGCGCTTCCCACAGGTGCGTTCGGTATGGAAGGTCCGTTGCCTGCGGCGCAGGCGCATCCGGGAGATCGTCTCCTTCTCCACGCTGACCTGCGTGCAGCAGTCAATCATGAACCTCGGCATCCTTATGGTGCAGGGGCTTGTCAACAGCTTCGGCCCTATTGTGATGGCCGCCTTTGCCGCCGCTGTAAAAATCGACGCCTTTGCCTATATGCCGGTGCAGGACTTCGGCAACGCATTTTCCACCTTCATCGCACAGAATTACGGCGCAAAAGAGAGCGCGCGAATACGCGCGGGGCTAAAAAGTGCCGTGTGTATTTCCATGGCCTTCTGCGTGGTCATATCCGCCCTCGTCTTCGCATTTGCAAGACCCCTTATGGCGATTTTTGTGGATGCCGGAGAAACCGAAGTCATACTGGAGGGCGTGCGGTATCTGCGTATAGAAGGCGCGTTTTACTGCGGCATCGGGTGCCTGTTCCTGCTCTACGGCCTGTATCGCGCCTTGGGAAAGCCGGGCATGAGCGTGGTGCTTACGGTCATCTCGTTAGGCACCCGTGTTGCACTGGCCTACCTGCTGTCCGCCATCCCCGCCATCGGTGTCACCGGCATCTGGTGGTCTGTCCCGATCGGCTGGGGTCTGGCGGATTTAGCCGGATTGCTCTACTACAAGGCAAGAAAGCCGGAATCACTGCTTTGACCCTTTGCTGAGGCTGAAGCGAAATGATTGATTTATAAAAGGCGGATGACTGGATAAGGCCCGTGACTGCCGGTAAGCCTGATAAGGAGTATAAAAATAGCTGCCGATATTTGGTGCAGCTATGCCTGCTCGTTCTGATCCCCGGGCGGCAGCCAGCGCTTGCCGACCAGCCGCGTCAGATAGAGTACACCCCGGACACACAGCTCCAGGCACATGGCTGCCCATACGCCGGGCAGCCCCCAGCGGGGTGCGGCCAGCCATGCCAGCGGTATACGGATCCCCCACATAGTTCCCAAGTTGAAAAGTGTGGGTATCAGTGTGCTGCCAACGCCCTGAAACACGCCGCCGGCCACGATGGACGCGCCGAACAGAGGCTCGGCAAAAGCCTCAATGCGCAGAACGCGAGCGCCCAGGGCGATGATGTCCGGGTTCGGCGTCAATATTGCCATCATCTGCGGGGCTAAGATATATAGCAGCCCGCCGGTGATGATCATGACGGCTACGCCTATCAGCACCGTGACCCAGCCCAGCCGGCGGGCCATGTTCCGCCGCCCCGCACCCACGCTCTGTCCCACCAACATAGCTGCAGCGCTCTGAATTCCGTAGGCGGGCATATAGCACAGGCTCTCCGCCGTGATGGCAAAGGAATTGGCGGCAATAGCCACAGTGCCCAGGGGTGCCACAATAGCGGTAGATACGATCTGCGCCGTGGTCAGTATGACCTTCTCCGATGCCACAGGTGCGGCAATGCAGAGCATTGTACACAGCTGCGGCCGATTAAAGCGCAGATGTTCACCCTTCTGCAAACGAAGCACCGGACTGCGGCGCAGAACAAAATACAACAGATACAGCCCCACCACCAGCTCGGCAAGGCCTGTACCCAGTGCGGCACCTGCCGTGCCCAGCCCTGCACCGGGGAGGGCTAACGAGCCGAGCCGGACAGTGCCGGAAGGGAAAATAAACAGGGTGTTGAACACGACATCCAATGCGCACATGACCACCATGCAGATACCGGGCGTGCGCATATTGCCTGTGGCCTGCAGCTGGCCGGCTGCCACATTGTCGAGCTGGAGGGCAGGCAGGAACAGACTATATACCAAAAAATAGGCGGAGGCATCCTGCCAAATATCCCGATCTGCCCGAAGCGTTCCGGGCAGTGGCGCGGACAGTGCTGCTGCCAGCGCTGCCATGACTACGCTGAACGCCAAGCACAGCACCAGCGCCTGCTTGAGAATGTTGCGTGCCTCGGCCAAACGGCCGCCGCCCACCCGCTGCGCCGTCAGCACATTGAAGCCCATGGCCGCCGCATAAGACAATCCCCCGAAAAGCCAGGTGGTGGAGGCCACCAGGCCCACCGCCGCCGATTGAGTCGCACCCAGACGGCCCACCATAGCTGCGTCGATGTATTGCATGATGATAGTGGCGAGCTGAGCCATAATGGCCGGCCAACTGAGCTGCAGCGTCAGGGACATCTGCTGACGGGTAGTCAGCGGTGCACCTGTGCGCAGCTGCGCCAGAGGATCCGTTTTCAAGATCGCACCTCCAAAAGTGTGTTATTTTGATTCTACCATAGAAATGCACTTCCATCAACTCCGCCTGCGGGCTTTTTCGGGCAGTTCATTCATAGCGCAATTATGGCGGCAACAGGATGTCTCATACTGCCTCGTTTCTGCCATTTCCTGCCCGTGCATGGTCGGGCTCTGCGCTTATGAAATAGCTTTATCCCGCCTTGCACCGTCACGGAGCCTGACTCAAGCCATAGCCCAAATGCGGAGAAAAGCAGGCGGACACAGTGGATTGCCCGCCGAGCCGAAAGCACATGCGAAAGCGCCGGGAAATGTTACGCTGCAACGTTTTCCGGCACTCATTATATCTTCATACGTGGGAGGCTGCTGGTTCGTGCCCGGGAATCTCAATGGTTCCCGGGCTTTCTTTATTTTTGTAGACCCAAATTTGTTTGTTGCGTGTCAGCAGCCTGAATAGGTTATTGTTTTTCGGATTTATCTTGGTCAGGGAGGGCCCGGCTGCCCTGCAGCAGGGCATTATTGGTACGCGCAATGAGAAATAGGCCCAGTAAAACCATGCCGGAGCCTATGAGACTCATGACATTGACGGGTTCCTTCAGAAAAATGACCCCCAAGAACATCGCACACACCGTGATCAGACTACCCAGATTGGAAAAAATTGCCATAGGCAACACGGATGCGCTGTAATTTACCAGAATATTGGCAGCCACAGAGCAGAACACGCTGAGAAAAATGGTGGCCATGACAAATTTTCTGCTGTGCAGCGCCGCCGCAAACGGCGCGAGATCTCCCCGGACGCCCACCAGCGCCACCACTGCAAACACCACTGCGCACAATCCGATCACGAAATAGGACCGCTCAAAGGCTGTAAACTCCGCAGCCGCCCCCTTGTTGTAGACCCGATAGAACGCAGCGAACAGGCACGCACCCAGCACCAACAGCACGCCGAGAGGCTGCACGGCCCCCATTCTGGAGCCCGCAATGGTCACCAAAACCACACCGGCAATGGGAAGCAGACACAGCAAAACCTGCTTTGCAGTGGGGTATTCCTTCAAGATCAGCGTCCCCAGACCGATGGCAATAATGGGGACAATGGCCAGCATAACACCGGAAAAGGTGCTGTTTGAATAATAAATGCCATAGCTTTCGCAAAAAAAATACAACGGCTCTACAACGGAAAGGAGAATCAGCGGCTTGAGCTTCTTCCCGCGCAGATGGAGCTTTTCCCAGCCGAACAGAATCATGAGATTCAGCAGGAGAAAAGCCAGCGCAAACCGCCAGGCAAGCTGCACCATAGGGGAGGACTCATTCTGGGCAATGCGTGTAAACAGATAGCTGGAGCCCCAAATGACGTTGCCGATCACGCCGGTACAAAGCGCCGCGGCGGCATTTTTCCTGTTCCTGGTTCCCATATCCCATCCTCTTTCCTGCGGTTGATCCCGGTTGAGGCACACACCCGGGCGGCCTTTGACAAGCCCTCTATATACGGCTGCTGCGATTATTATACCAGCAAATCAGGTATTTGCAACCGCATTGTTTTTAGTTTTCTTACCATCGATTAATAAGGGCAGACACGATTAAAAAGGGCTTCCGGTTTCCTGCGAAACCGGAAGCCCTTTTCTCCAGGCAGCCCTGCCTTAAAGGATATCAGGCTCCTTCGGCGCCACCGCTGAGTGCCCCAGGGTCTGCTGCGCCGCCAGGGCAGCAGCCACGAATCCCTTGAACAGCGGGTGGGGCTTATTGGGACGGCTCTTGAATTCCGGGTGATACTGCACACCCACATAAAAGGGCCTGTCGGACAGCTCCACCGTTTCCACCAGCCGTCCATCGGGGGACAGCCCCGACAGGGTCAGGCCGGCGGCTGCCAGCGCCTTCCGGTACTCGTTGTTAAACTCGTAGCGGTGGCGGTGACGCTCGGAAATCTCTCCCACGCCGTAGCAGCGCTCCATGGTCGTGCCCGGGCGGATGAAGCACGGATAGCTGCCTAGGCGCAGCGTGCCGCCCTTATCCACCGCATCACTTTGGCCGGGCATATAATCGATAACCTTGTGCAGCCCCTCCGGAGCAAACTCGCCGGAGTTGGCATCTGCGATGCCCAGCACATGGCGGGCATATTCGATCACTGCCACCTGCATGCCCAGGCAGATGCCGAAATAGGGGATGTTCTTTTCCCGGGCATACTGGGCTGCCAGGATCATCCCCTCAATGCCGCGGCTGCCGAAGCCGCCGGGCACCAGGATGCCATCCAGACCGGCGAGAGTGGATTCCACCGTTTCTGCCGTGACCAGCTCAGAATCGATCCAGCGGATGCTGACCTTGGCATCCAGGAAAAAGCCCGCGTGGCGCAGCGCCTCCGCCACTGACAGATAGGCATCGTGAAGCTGCACATATTTCCCCACAAGGCCAATGGTCACGGACTTGCTGCGGTTTTTGATGGCGGAGACCATGGCCCGCCACTCCCGCAGGTCCGGCTCCGGCGCAGGCAGGTGCAGCTCCCGACAGACCACGGAGGACAGGCCCCGCTCCTCCAGATACAGCGGCGCCTCATAGAGAATTGGGAGGGTTAGGTTCTCGATGACACAATCCAGCTTCACATTGCAGAAGCCTGCCACCTTGTGGAAGATACCGCTGTCCTTAATGGGCTCGTCGCAGCGTAGGACGATAATATTCGGTGTGATGCCCATGCCCTGCAGCTCCTTGACTGAGTGCTGGGTGGGCTTGGACTTGTGCTCGCCGGAGGCCCTGAGATAGGGCACCAGTGTGACATGGATGTATAGGGAATTGTTCTGCCCTACCTCCAGGCCCACCTGTCGGATAGCCTCGATAAAGGGCTGGCTCTCGATATCACCGATGGTGCCGCCGATCTCGGTGATGACCACATCCGCACTTGTCCGCTCTCCAACCCGATAAATGAAGCGCTTGATCTCATCGGTGATATGGGGAATGGTCTGCACGGTGCTGCCCAGGTACTCTCCTCGCCGCTCCTTGGCGATGACATTGGAGTAGACCTTGCCGGTGGTCAGGTTGGAGTATTTATTCAGGTCCTCGTCAATGAACCGCTCATAATGTCCCAGATCCAGATCCGTCTCCGCACCGTCCTCCGTGACATAGACCTCGCCGTGCTGATAGGGGCTCATGGTCCCGGGATCCACGTTGATATAGGGATCCAGCTTCTGCGCTGCCACCTTCAAGCCCCGCGCCTTCAGCAGCCGACCCAGGGAAGCTGCCGTGATCCCCTTGCCCAGACCGGACACCACGCCGCCGGTCACAAAAATGAACTTTGTCATATGCCATCCTCCCGCAAAATAAAAAGAGACGCCCGCCAGGGGGCAGAAGCCCCTTGGCGAACGCCTTTGTTCAACAGCGGATATTATACAGCACGGACTATGCCTTGTCAATTCCAAAAAAGGATTTTTTTCAGATTCGGCTCTCCCCGGCTACTTGTAGGTTTTGATAATGTTTTCAGCTGCCTCCCGCTTGGAGATACGCAGGTCCATGGCCTGCTTTTCTATATACCGGTGTGCCTCCGCCTCCGTCATGCGCAGGCACTCGATGAGCAGCCATTTTGCCCGGTTCACCAGGCGGATCTCCTTAATCTTTTCCTCCACGGTGGCCTGTTTTTCCTGCATCCGGCGCATCCGCTCCCTGGTGGCGCACAAAATCCGCAGATTCTGGGCCACCATCTGCCGGCTGGTGGGCTTGGACAGGGTGATGACTCCGTAGCCCACCACCTTAGCGTATACGTCGTTATAATGGTCGTTTTTCACCAGCAGCAGGACGCCGGCGCCGCTGGTGCTGCAGATGTCGATGGCCAGCTGCATGCCGAAATCATCCGGCAGCGGCGTGTTAATGAGCACAATGTCAAACTCCGTGTCGGCCAGCCGCCTGCGGGCCTGACCGACGCTGCCAACCGTGGACACCGGCCAATAATCGGTCATGGGGAGCAGCGGCATGACGCTGTTTGTGAAGCTATCCGATGCGGATACGATCAGCACACTGTATGTTTTCTCCTGGAATACCACACGCTCCCCCTCCCTTCGCCATACAGATCATAAGCGGTTCATCTGCCGCTAAAAGCGCTGAGTACGGAGTCCGGCAGATGCTCCCGGACGAACGCACTGGTGGCGGCCAGGGCAGCGGCCTCCTCCAGAGAGCCCGGGAGTGCCTGCAGGGTTTGCAATATCTCTGCCGGGGCGGTATAGAGGTTGATGTCTGACGCGGGTGGAAGGACCAGGCCCTTTTCAATGCCGTAGAGCCCGGCGTAAATTAACAGGGCATAGGCCAGGTAGGGGTTCGCCGTCACATCTGCCGAGCGAAGCTCCGCCCGGCGCTGCTCCCCAACGGCGGCAGGCACGCGAATCAGCTGGGAGCGATTCTCGTCCGACCAGGTCACATACCGGGGGGCCTTATCGTGACCCAGGCGGCGATAGGATTCCTCACAGGGATTTAAAAACAGTGTGATCTCCGCACATTTTTCCAGAATTCCCGCCATAACGGCAGGCAGCAGATCTCTTCCCCCATCTCCCTTGGCAGAGATGTTGATGTGCATGCCGCTGCCGTCCCAATCGGGAAGGGGCTTGGGCATAAAGCTGGCGCACAGGCCATTCTGTGCGGCCACCATGCGGACCACCGCCTGAAAGGTGATGGCGTTGTCTGCCGCCGTCAGCGGGTCAGAATACCGAAAATCGATCTCGTTCTGTCCCGGCCCGCTCTCGTGGTGGGAGCTCTCGGGCTGTATCCCCATCTGCTCCAGCATCAGGCATATCTCCCGGCGGATGTGCTCCCCCTTATCGTCGGGGACAATGTCCATATACCCGGCCCGGTCGTGGGGGAGGGTGGTGGCCTGGCCGAGCTCGTCGATCTTGAACAGGTAGAACTCCATCTCCGCGCCAAAGGCAAACTCATACCCCTTGGCAGCGGCCTGGGCCACGGCGGTTTTTAGAATACTCCTGGTGTCCCGCTCGAAGGCGCGCCCATCGGGGTAGAACACATCGCAGAACATCCGCACCACCTTGCCCTGTTCCTGCCGCCAGGGAAGCTGGATCAGCGTGGAGGGGTCCGGCCGCAGCAGCAGGTCAGAGCGGACCTCGCCGCCGAAGCCATCAATGGCGGAGGCATCAATGGCAATGCCGTAGGCAAAGGCCCGCGGAAGCTCGCTGGGCATAATAACAACGTTATGTTGTTTTCCATAGACATTGCAGAAGGCCAGCCGGATAAACTGGACCTCCTCCTGCTGCACGAACTCAATGACCTCCCTGGATGTATACTTCACAAGTTCACCTGCTTTCCTTCAATTTGTGACATAAAGCTGCTTATATGGGTTGCTGCTGTTGGGCGTGATGAGGGTAAAGGGCTGCTGCACAAGCTTATCACAATCGCCGCCGAATAGCTCGCAAAACGTGTGCAGATAGGTCCATATCCCGTCCAGATCCTTATGGGACGCCGGGCGGGCGATGACCTGCTTAGGCAGCAGGATGTTCTTGCAATCGGAGCGCAGGAACAGCTTTCCGCCGTGCATGCCTGTGCAGGGGAAATTGCTGACGATGGGGCGGGTGCTCTCAGTCAGGCCCAAAACCACAATGACGCCGCCGGCCTGGTATTCGCCGAGAAAGCTCCCGGCCTTGCCGCCGATGACCATAACGGGGAGCTTATCACCATAGGCCTTCATATGGATGCCGGCCCGATAACCGGCGTTCCCCTGGACATAGAGCTCGCCGCCCCGCATGGCATAGCCCGCCGCATCACCGATGCTGCCGCGGACAACGATCCGCCCGGCATTCATGGTGTCACCCACAGCATCCTGGGCGTTTCCGCACACCTCAATGCGGGCTCCGTTTAAATAGGCACCCAGGGCGTTTCCCGGGGTTCCCGACAGGATAAGCTTGCCGCGCTCCAATCCTGCGCCGATGAATCTCTGCCCGGAGCAGCCGGTGACGGCGGCATCTCCGGCGCAATCCCGGATGGCCGCGTTCAGTTGTCGGAAATCCAGCATAGACGCATCTATATTAGTCATTATAACACACCTCCGCGTATTTTGTATATGGTATGTGGAATTTATTCTCCGGCGTGGGCAATACCGAGAATCTCCAGCTCACGGTCCGTCATGCCGACGCCCCGAAGCATCAGGCGATTTCCCTTCAGGGCCTCGATGGAGTTGATGCCCATGCCGCCCATCATCTCCTTGATCTCATGCTTCCAGGCGGTCAGCAGGTTCACGAGGCGGGTCTTGCCGGCCTCAATATCCAGCCGCTTCACCAGCTCCGGATTCTGGGTGGCAATGCCCCAGCTGCACCGCCCTGTTTGGCAGGTTCTGCACAGGTGGCAGCCCAGGGCCAGCAGGGCGGCGGTGCCGATATAGCAGGCATCCGCCCCCAGGGCAACGGCCTTGACCACATCGGCGGAGGAGCGGATGCTTCCGCTGACGATCAGCGAAACATGATTCCGGATGCCCTCATCCCGCAAGCGCTGGTCCACAGCGGCCAAGGCCAACTCAATGGGAATGCCCACCGTGTCCCGGATACGGGTGGGCGCCGCGCCGGTGCCGCCCCGGAAACCGTCTATGGCGATAATGTCCGCGCCGCTGCGGGCAATGCCGCTGGCAATGGCGGCAATATTGTGTACCGCTGCCACCTTTACGATAACGGGCTTTTTATAATCAGTGGCCTCCTTCAGGGAGTACACCAGCTGGCGCAGATCCTCAATGGAGTAAATATCATGGTGCGGGGCAGGGGATATGGCGTCCGTCCCCTCCGGCACCATGCGGGTGCGGGAGACATCTCCAACGATTTTCGCCCCGGGCAGATGGCCGCCGATGCCGGGCTTGGCCCCCTGGCCCATCTTGATCTCGATGGCGGCGCCGGCCTCCAGGTATTGCTTGTGTAAGCCGAAGCGTCCGGAAGCCACCTGGACGATGGTGTTTTCACCGTATGCATAAAAATCCTCATGCAAACCGCCCTCGCCGGTGTTATAGCAGATACCCAGCTCCCGGGCCGCACGGGCCAGGCAGGCGTGGGCATTATAGCTGATGGATCCATAGCTCATGGCGGAGAACATCACCGGCATGGACAGCTCGATCTGCGGGGGCAGGTGGCAGACCAGCTCCCCGTTTTCATCCCGGCGGATGCCATCGGGCTTTCTGCCTAAAAATACCCGGGTCTCCATGGGCTCCCGCAGGGGGTCTACCGGTGGGTTGGTCACCTGGGAGGCATTGACCAGGATCCTGTCCCAATAAACCGGGTAACGCTGGGGATTTCCCATGGAGGACAGCAGCACGCCGCCGCCGCTGGCCTGCTTATAGATCTCCTGGATGGTGTCCGGCGACCAGTTGGCATTTTCCCGGAAGGCGCAATCACTTTTCCGGATCTTCAATGCATGGGTGGGGCAAAAGCAAACACAGCGCTGACAATCCACACAGCGGCTCTCGTCAGCAAGCATACATTTCTTTTCCTTGTCGAAGCGATGTACCCCGTTGGCGCACTGCTTTTCGCACAGGCGGCAGCTTATGCACCGGGCCGGGTCGCGGACAACCTCAAATGGCGGATAAATATAGTCGATACCCATTAGAATCTCCCCTCCTTTACGCGGACGATCACGGGTTCTCCCCCGGCAGGGGCATAGATGTTTTCCACGTTGGGCTCCATAGCTCGCATGGCTGCCTCCTCGCTGGCGATGAACACCTTGTCATCCTTTTCGCCCACCACCATGCTGCGGAGCTTCAGCCGGTCATTGAGGGCCATGAGTCCGCCCTCAAAGCCCAGTACAATGGAGAACGGCCCTGTTATAAGCAGGCTGGAGAATACCTTGCGGAGGTACCGCAGCTTCTCCTGCTCCTGAGGCGGCTTCCTGTCAATGGTGCTCCAGAAGGGGGCGGCGATCACCGAGGCCAGCTCCTCCAGGGTCAGCTTCTGCTTTCGCAGCAGATAGTCCGCTATATAGGTAATGACCTCTGTATCCGTCTGCAGAGTACATTTATAACCGAACATCTCCATGAAACGGCGGTTGGTGTCGTAGGAGGATATCTCCCCATTGTGAACAATGGAGTAATTCAGCAGGGCAAAGGGGTGGGCGCCGCCCCACCAGCCGGGGGTATTGGTGGGATAGCGGCCATGGGCCGTCCAGCTGTAGGCCTCGTATTCCTCCAGGCGGTAAAAATATCCCACGTCCTCCGGATATCCCACGGCCTTGAATACGCCCATGTTTTTTCCGCAGGAAAACACATACGCACCTTTTATCCGCGTGTTGATGGCCATTACGGCCCGGGTCACGCACTCCTCCTCGTCGATCTGCATGGACGCCAGGGTGCTGCGCAGGGGCGAAACAAAGAATCGCCAGATCAGCGGCTCATTGGTGATGGCCGGAGTGGTACGGATGGGGATGCGCTCTAAGTGAACGATCTCCATGGTCTCCCGTAAAAATGCTTCGCAGCTTTTACGGGCGGCCCGGTCCTCCAAAAACATGTGCAGAGCGAAGAAATCCTTATACTCCGGGTAGATCCCGTAAGCTGCGAAGCCGCCCCCCAGGCCGTTGGAGCGGTCGTGCATGGGCTTCATGCTCTCTATTATTTTTTCTCCCGACATTCGCTGACCGTCTCTTGAGATGACTGCAGAAATGGCACAGCCCGATGGAATCCGAATCTGACCTTCCAGTTTGCTCATATTACCAACTCCTAAATATAGAAAAACCGACCGCGTTTTGCAGGATAATAATCTACATCCTGCAGAACACCGTCGTTCAAACGTAGTATATACCTATTTTTTGCATTTTTCAATCTGTCATATTGCAAGAAATTGATTTGTGATTTGTTTGACAATCCGGCGATTTGCGCAAAAATAGAAAAAATACGTTTTTTGTGATTGACATTTGAAATCGCCGGGTGTATATTCGGCCATGTGATGAGACACTGGCGTCTCGGAAGGGGATATTCCCGCCCGGACGCAGTGTCTCTTTTTTTATTTTCACAGAAAGGAATAAACTGCTATGTCGACTGTACCGGAATACTTTGGAAGCTTGGTTTTTGATACCCGGGTGATGAAGGCCCGTCTATCCGCGGATGTATACCGCTCTCTGAAGCACACCATCCAAAAGGGCGCAAAGCTCGACCCGTCCGTGGCCAACGCCGTAGCCGCAGCCATGAAGGACTGGGCAGTCGAGAACGGCGCCACCCATTTCACCCACTGGTTCCAGCCCATGACCGGGATCACGGCGGAGAAGCACGACAGCTTCATCTCCCCCGCCCCGGACGGCGGCGTGATTATGGAATTCTCCGGCAAGGAGCTCATCAAGGGCGAGCCGGATGCCTCCTCCTTCCCCTCCGGCGGCCTGCGCGCCACCTTTGAGGCCCGGGGCTACACCGCCTGGGATCCCACCAGCTACGCCTTTATTAAGGGCAAGACCCTATGCATCCCCACCGCCTTCTGCTCTTATGGAGGAGAGGCCTTGGACAAGAAAACGCCCCTGCTGCGCAGCATGGAGGCGCTGAACATCCAGGCCTTGCGCATCCTGAAGCTGTTCGGCAACGACAGCGTCAAGCGCGTGCTTCCGTCCGCAGGCGCAGAACAGGAGTATTTCCTCATCGATAAGGATATGTATGACAAGCGCCACGACCTGATCTACACCGGCAGGACCCTGTTCGGTGCCAAGCCCCCCAAGGGCCAAGAGCTGGACGACCACTACTTCGGCGCCATCAAGCCCCGAGTGGCGGCCTATATGGAGGAGCTGAACCGGGAGCTGTGGAAGCTGGGGATCCTGGCCAAAACGGAGCATAATGAGGTAGCCCCCGCACAGCACGAGCTGGCACCCATCTATACCACCACCAACATCGCCACCGATCAGAACCAGCTGACCATGGAGATCATGCAGAAGGTTGCTGCTAAGCATGGCCTGGTGTGTCTGCTCCACGAAAAGCCCTTTGCCGGGGTCAACGGCAGCGGCAAGCACAACAACTGGTCCCTCTCCACCGATACCGGCGTCAACCTGCTCTCTCCCGGCGAGACGCCCTATGAAAATGCCCAGTTCCTGCTGTTCTTGGCAGCTGTCATCCAGGCGGTGGATAATTACCAGGGCCTTTTGCGGGCTGCTGTAGCCACCGCCGGCAACGACCACCGCCTCGGTGCCAACGAAGCGCCCCCTGCCGTGGTGTCCGTCTTTCTGGGGGATGAGCTGACGGCCATTCTGGAGGCCATTGAAACGGATACCGCCTACTCCGGTGTGGAGAAGAAGAAGCTGAAGCTGGGTGCCGACGTGCTGCCGCGCTTCTTCCGGGATACTACGGACCGCAACCGCACCTCGCCCTTTGCCTTCACCGGCAATAAATTCGAGTTCCGCATGCTGGGCTCCAGCAATTCCATCGCCTGCGCCAACATCATGCTGAATACCGCCGTGGCCGAGTCCCTGCGGCTGTTTGCAGACGAGCTGGAGGGCGCCGCCGACCTGAGTGCGGCCCTGCACGATCTGATCCAGCGCACCATCAGGGAGCACAAGCGTATCATCTTCAACGGCAACGGCTACGACGATGCCTGGATTGAGGAGGCTACGAAAAACCGCGGCCTGCTGAACCTGCGGACCACCCCGGACGCCATCCCCATGCTGATCCAGAAGGACAACTTGGACATGCTGGTGCGCCACAAGGTCTACACGGAGTCCGAGCTGCGCTCCCGCTATGAGATCCAGCTGGAAAACTACTGCAAGACCGTCCGCATTGAGGCGCTGGCCATGGTGGATATATCCAGGAAGGAGATCCTGCCGGCCGTGGAGAGCTATGTCTCGGGCCTGGCCTCTGCCGTTGGCGCCAAGAAGGCCATCGATGCGGAGCTGCCCTGGGGCTATGAGAAAAAGCAGCTGCGCAGGCTGGCATCCCTGGTGGACGCCATAGATGACCGGGTGGACGCCCTGGAGGAAAAGCTGATCCGGCTGGATACCCTGTCCGGCTCTATGGAGGAAGCGTCCTTCATCCGGGATGAGCTCCTCCCCGGAATGGGTGCATTGCGTGCTGCCGCCGACGAGGCCGAGACCCAGACCGCAGCCAGCTACTGGCCCTTCCCCACCTACGGCGATCTGCTGTTCGGGGTCAGATAAATACACTGTCGATAATTCCTTTGAAATTATTTACAAGCCAAGGCATCCGGGCAGGA
>ULRK01050341.1_pt1 | contig 15511 bp, 9 predicted proteins | sample 1955341 | NCBI WGS metagenome assembly ULRK01 (sample SAMEA4835680, study PRJEB28245) | human gut metagenome | biome: gut microbiome; material: fecal sample | place: Denmark | collected 2008
GGATTTCGGCGATTTCCCTGACGAGATAATCTTCGTAATAAAACAAGTGAATCACAATGCGGTACTTGTCCGGAAGCTTCATTACCTCTTCAAACAAATCTCTTGACTGGGAATCTGGAAAAGAAAGAGTTTCCATATAATCCTCCAGAGAGCATTTATTTTTCTTCCAGAAAGTCCTGTTTATATTTTTCGCCTTATTGATAACCACACGAAGGAGCCATGCCCGGATGTGCTGCTCATTTTCAAATTCTTTTCTGCTGGTGTAATACTGAACAAACGTCTCCTGAACAGCATCCTCCGCATCCATCTGATTCTGACAGATATTAAACGCTGCGGTGAAAAGATTGTTCTGGTAGAGCTGGATCAGCTGTTGAACTGGTTGTCTCATGAGAACTCCTCTGGCTGCTGATCAGTCTGAAACAGTCTGAACAGCAGCGGTCTGTTTTTTTCTTGTGTCGGGTACCTTCACTAATTATACAAATAAAGAGGGAGAAAGGTTACAAAAAATTTTAACTTTTCACATCCAATGAATTATGCTAAAATACAGCCAAAACATACTTTAAGGGGGGCTTTTTCATGGAATTTCAGACACTTATTGAGAACAGAAGATCTGTGCGTAAGTACAGTTCCCATACAAACGTTACCAAAGAGCAGATCCAGCAGCTTGTACAGGCCGCTTTGGAAGCACCATCATGGAAAAATACGGAAACAGGTCGTTATTACTGTGTTTTATCCGAGGATATGAGTCAGAAGCTTCGTAAAGAATGCCTGTGTTACGCGAATAACGATGTAAAAACTGAGCATGCAGCTTTGATTGTCACTACCTTCGTACATAACCGTGCCGGTTTCCAGACAGACGGCACTCCTGATAATGAGATTGAAAATGGATGGGGCTGTTACGACCTTGGTCTTCAGAACGAAAACCTGATTCTGAAAGCCACAGAGCTTGGTCTTTCCACTCTGATCATGGGACTTCGGGATGGGGACAAAATTCGTGAAATGCTTTCTATTCCGGAAAGTGAAACCATTGTTTCCGTTATTGCTGTGGGAAAAGCCGATGAGGAGCCCAGCCGTCCGAGACGCAGAGAGTTGGAGGATGTTCTGAAGTTCTTTTAAAACGTGTTTGAAAAGGCTTTCTGCAAGATGTGAGTTACAATTTGTGGGAACGATTTTGAGGGCACGCTATAGTACAAAAATAACTTGACATTAAAGCAATCACAAGAATAATATGAAGATAAATAAAAATCAGAAATGAGGAATTTTATGGAAAAATCAACTGTATATTTCACTGACTTCCGCTGTAAAGTCGGCACAAGCCAGCTGGACAAGCTGAAAAAACTGTGTATTGCAGCCGGAATCAAAAACATTGATATGGATGGTAAATTCGTGGCCATCAAAATGCATTTCGGAGAACTTGGAAATCTTGCTTTCCTGCGCCCCAATTATGCAAAAGTAGTAGCCGATCTTTGTAAGGAGCTTGGAGGAATGCCGTTTCTTACTGACTGTAACACCCTTTATCCGGGAAGCCGTAAGAATGCCCTGGAGCACATGGATTGCGCGAATCTGAATGGTTTTAACACCATCTCTACAGGCTGCCAGATTATTATCGGTGACGGACTTCGCGGTACCGATGACGTGGAGGTTCCTGTAGAAAATGCAGAATACTGTCCTACTGCCAGAATCGGCCGTGCTGTAATGGACGCTGACGTATTCATCAGTCTTACTCATTTCAAGGGACATGAAGCCACCGGTTTCGGCGGCGCAATCAAGAATATTGGTATGGGCTGCGGAAGCCGTGCCGGAAAAATGGCTCAGCACAATAGTGGTAAACCAGTTATCGAAACAGACCTTTGCCACGGCTGCAAACGCTGCGCAAAAGAATGCGGAAGTGATGCTATTACATATCCAGAGAAAAAAGCTGTCATTGATTATGATAAATGCAAGGGCTGTGGCCGTTGTATCGGTGCCTGCAGTTTTGATGCAATTCACAACCCGCACAGCAATTCCAATGAGCTTCTCTGCCGTAAAATGACAGAGTATGCACAGGCAGTCTGTCATGGGCGCCCATGCTTCCATATCGCTCTGGTTCAGGACATCAGCCCTAACTGTGACTGCCACGGCGAAAATGACGCTCCGATTCTTCCGGATATCGGAATATTCGCAAGCTTCGATCCCATCGCTCTTGATCAGGCCTGCGTAGATGCATGTCTTGCTGCAGAACCAATCCGCAACAGCCAGCTTGGCGACAACCTTGCGAAACTGGAATGGCATTGCCACCACAACCACTTTATGGATTCCAATCCGAATGTGGAGTGGGAAGCAACTCTGGATCATGGTGAGAAGATTGGACTTGGAACAAGAAGCTATGAACTGAAGAGAATTTAATTAATAAACAGCTGCCGCATTATCAAAACACTTTGAACAATGCGGCAGCCGTTTAACTTTAACCTTTTTTTGCCAGATATCTTTTAATCAAAAAGGAGCAGAAATATGGAAATGTATAAATGCCATTTTCTATTCCCACATTGCTGTCAGCCAGTTTTATTCCCCACTTAATATCGCTGTAACTTTCATTATCAATCAGTTTTCTTAAAGATTTTGAGCGATTTTTATTTGCCTTTACTTCAACCGGAACCAGTTCATCTTTTGTCCTGACAAAAAAATCTTCTTCCAAAGTTGCATTTTCTTTTTTGTAATAATATAATCCTAATCCTTGTTTCAGAAACGCCTCTGCAACGAAATTTTCATATAAAGCCCCCTTATAAACACCCATATTTTTATTTGCACGTAAATCTTCCTGCGCTTCTTCATCTAAAGAGGCAATTAGCAGGCCAGTGTCTGGATAGTACAGCTTAAACTTCAATTCATCATAATTTCCTTTTAACGGCAATTCCGGATATTCCAGACAGTAGCAGACAGAAACAACTCCCGCATCCTTAAGCCAGTCAATACAGCCCGAATACTCTCTGCTTCTTGCGTTTTTCTCAATTTTACTCAACTGGAATTTTTTATTCTCTTTTGCCAGCTGTACCGGAACGCTTCGATATACACTGGCAATCTTCGTTTGGTCTAACCCTTCTGCATATTTTCTGATATCTTCTTCATAATCTAATTGAATCTGATGCTGAATTTCCAAAGTATCAGAAAATGTATTCGTTTCTATATATTGTCTGATCACTGCTGGCATGCCCCCAAGCACGCAATATTCAAGAAACATTTTTTTGTAAACAGACAGCTCTGTATCAGAAAATGCTTTCCCAGAACACATATGTTCCAGGATCTGTTCGATGTGTAAATCTGAGTAACCCTTTGCCCAGAGAAACTCCTCAAAATCCATGGAAAACATTTCGTAATCTGTTTTATAGCCAACGCTATTGCTGTGGATCTTTTTATAGTTAATTCCAAGTAGAGATCCGCTGCAAATTACATCAAATCTTCCATCCAGCTTAAAAGCCTTCAAAGAAGTGGCAATATCCGTCACTTAATATAGTTTTATACTGCCCCTCCAGCACAAAATTTATAAAAACTATATTCTCATAATTTTCACTTGCAAAATGAACAATAGATTCCGTTTTCCCAATCTGTCTTGCACCTTTAATGATTAGCGGAAGCCTGTTTTCTTTATCCTTCCACTGTCTTAAATAACTATCTACCTTTCTCGTGAACTACTCGGCAACTAAGTTACCAGAGTATCTGAAATCTGGCGGGATACCGCCTTTTTTCAGGGTGCGTCCATGACACCAATACTGCTTACCTTTCGGCTATACAGCTACTTTTATTATTTCTGGATTTTTTAGTCCGGTTACGGACAGTTCCTTCTGCTTTCCGGATACGGAAAGATATTTCCGCAGGATATTAAATGCTCCTACTGCATCGGCATTATATCTTACTCCGTTGGTTATATATATGCCCCGTTCTTTTCGGTTTGATGCTTCTGCATATCTTTTTGATACTTCTGGTGCTAACGGACTGCACTGGCTGGTATAGTTTTCTTCCCGTTTTATCAATTGTATTCCATACAGTTTCAGCTTATATTCCAGCATGATATACAGCTTGTTATATGGCAGTTCGTGTAACTTCTGGTTGGTCTTATGCCCCATATCATTTTCTTTGCGGATGTTTCGGATGTCTCCCACAACCACACAGCGGATGTCTTCTTTTCTGCAGTATTCTGCAATCCATCTGGTCACTTTATGAAGATAATCCTTCACTGCATTCTGCTTTTTCCTGTAAAGCCTCTGGATATGTTTCGATGATCTTGGATATTTTATCCCTCTTTCCGACTGCTGTGCATACCATACAGACTGTACTCTGGCAATCTCTTTATGAAAATATCTTTCCAACGAAAGATATTTCCTTCCCAGGATAAAAGTCCGGCCATTTCCGGAATCATAACAGGTCATCAGATTATGAAGCCCAAGATCAACAGATAAATAATGTCCATTCTGAGAAAGCTGTTCCGGCTCTTCAATCTCATAGATAACAATAAGGTCACATGTTCCATTTTCCGGCGGATAGATCCGCAGCTGTTTTATATGATCCATGTCCCTGAAAATCTTATTTTCAAGATATAGAAATTTTTCATGGATCCCGTATGTTTCTTCCATATAGCTTTTCAGATCTTTTGGCAGCGACAGACGCAATTGATCTGAACCTTTCTCATGCCGGATCCCCATCTGCATGTATGTAACCGGGATATTGTCCTGTTTAAAACGGGGCGGATTTGGAGCTTTGATTCCTCCGGTCTTTTTCAGGACATAAAAAGATTTCCATGCCTTGTCCAGCTGCTTGCAGGTCTCCTGCGCTGTCTGTGACGGAAGCTGTTTATACCACAGATTTCCTTTATGTGCTTTTTTCTGATAATACCAGTCAGGATACTTTTCCAGTCCCAGTTCTTTATAATGATGGCGTTCATAGTTGCAGACATTCCAGAGTTTGGAAGCTGCATAACACATATGTCCTATAATGTTGGAATATTCCGGCCGGATTTTTACAGATGTCCTGTGTGACAGCAGCATTCCTCTTTCCCCCTTCCAGCAGCTATGCAGATAAAAATTTACCCTTCACCTTGATTTAATACGATTTGCTCTGATGTTCAATATAACGGCGGATATTTTCTTCAGATACAGACCCGATTGTTTCCACATAATAGGAATGATTCCATAGCTCTCCCTTCCACAGCTGGTTTCTTATTTCCGGAAAACGTTCGAATAATTTTCTGCCGGTGATCCCTTTCAGATACTTGACAATTGCTGTTATAGACAGCTTTGGTGGAGCTGATACAAAGCAATGGACATGGTCTCCTTCACCACATTCAAATAAATGAACAGTAAAGCCCTTATCCTCAGCAATCTGCTGCACCAGTTCCTGAAGGTATTCCTCAATATCTGGGGTTAATATCTTCCGTCGGTATTTCACCGACCATACCATATGGTAGTTAATATTACATACACAAGTTCTATAATGTATTAGATTTTCTTTCATACATATAGTATAACATAATGAATTGAAACATGCAATGAAAACCGAACATATTTTCGACTTGTTGTATGCCGGTTACGGCATTAATATCAAAGAGCTTAATATCAAAGAGTAAAGAGATTATTATATTATTTCAATGTGCAGATATGCACAATTCTACGCTTTCATCTCGGTAATTGAATTGCCGAGGATTCCCGCTTATCGTCCTAAAATACATAGTCTCACCCCTTCAAGAAAAGTCATCACGTTTTATAAGCTTTTATTCGCAATTTTCTCACGTTTTTCATTACTATCTTAACACAAAAATCACGTTTTATGTGCATTAAATTATTTAGACCTATATCCGCTTTCCTTACAACCACAATCAGACCAGGCAGAAAGCCGCCAGCATATAAACCAACACACGGACCAAACAAATCACGCTACTGGTGTTCCAAACAAATACTGGTAACACAAAAAGTTCCGGTAACCGATGTCTTTCCACCGTTTACCGGGACTTTTTATGGTTTCTTTTTAAGCTTCTTCCACGATTTTCACACCCCATGCAGGCATTTGGAGAGCGGTGCCATTTTCTACGGCGGTGTTTTCTAACAGCTCTATGCCATTTTTATAATCATAAGGCATTTCCAGTTCCATACCAGAATAATTCAAGAAATAACAAACAGTTTTTCCCAGATCATTCAAACCTTTTCGCACAATAATTGGGTAGTGGTATTCTGGGATTTCTACGTCTGCTTCCGGGAGCACGGCTTTATAAACGGACTTCAGGGTTTCCTCGTCTGTCATGCAGCCGATGTATACGGCCTGGCCTTTTCCGTAGTGGTTTCGGGTGATAGCGGCGTAATCTTTCCAATTATAGTGCTCGTAAGATGCCAGCACTTCTGCTCCTTCCGAAACCAGAAGCTCCATAAATACATTCGCAGCTGGGTGTGCATTGCCTTTCTGATCTGTTTTTTTCAGAATAACTTCCCCTGTTAAGCCCACATTTTTCGGGAAAGTGAACTGATCGTAATGGACTCCGAAGCAGTTGCTCAGAATATGCGGCTGCACCTCATGGCTTACCTTCACATTTTCATTTGCAAAAGCAGTTTTAAAGGATGCAATCAGGGTTCCGCCATTTTCCACATACTGATTTAACCGTATGAGAAGCTCATCAGGTGCCGCATAAAGGGCTGGTACTATAATTGCTTTATATTGATCCAGATTCTCGGACTCTGGCCAGATGAAATCGCATTCTATGTTCATGTGATACAGAGTATCGTACATCCAACGCATAACGTCATTATAATAGATACTCTTAGCATCCGCGCCGGGTGCCTGTTCCTGGATTCGGAACCAGTTCAGAGCAGTAAGTGCTTCATTGCTGACCAGTACTGCCACTTCATTTTTCTTCTTCAGGTTAACCAGATGTTTTCCAAGGCGGGCAAACTCGTTACCAATTATGCAGGCTTCCCTGTAAGTGGCATTCTCCTGAAAATCATGACTAAGAATTCCCTTCCAGTAGGTTTCACAGGCATTGTGAATGGAATGCCAGTGCCAGTACATCACACTATTCGCTCCCGATGCCAGGTGACTGTATGCCTGTAATCTCAGCTGTCCTTTATATGGTGTCCATCCAGGAAATCCCTGTGCTTCGGTTTCAATTACCAGATAGTTATCCTGTTTCAGGGAGCGGATCAGATCTCCGCCGAATGCAATTTCTACGCCAGTGAGGTCGTCCTGTGTAGGATGGTAAATATCGGTTCCTGCAATTGTCAGGCACTGGGACGCATGCAGATGGTTTACATAAGGCTGAATGCCATAGGAATATCCACGCCACTCAAAATCCAGATTATGGGTTACAAACTGGTCTTCTCTTCTATATTCATTTACAATATCAGCCTGCCAGCCGAGGAATTTGTCCACCAGAGTTCTCTGGAATTTCTCAAATTCTGCGCCAAGGCTTCCGTTGATGGTTCCGCGCACATCTGGAAAATCCTCCCAGGCGTTGATTCGATTGCTCCAGTAATCCAGGCCAAATTCGTAATTCAGGGCATCCAGATCATCATGGAATTTTTCACGAATATATTTCACAAACTGCTCCTGCACGTTTTTTCCAGCAGTTCCGTAATATTTCGTCTCATTATCCAGCTGGAAACCGATGACGCACTTTCTATGTGCTGTGAGCTTCATCAGTTCTCGGATTACACGCTCCGCATAGAAAAGGTACACCGGATGGGTAATGTCCATGATCTGACGGGCGCCGTAAATGCCTCTTCCTCTTACTGTTTCAGCCAGTACATCCGGATGTGCCTTCACCATCCAGGTAGGCACAGCATAGGTAGGTGTACCGATAATCACATTGATTCCTGCCTCTTCCATGGCATCCATTACTCTTTCCACATGGGAAAAATCAAATACTCCTGGCTGCGGCTCGCAGGTGCTCCAGGTAGACTCGGCAATTCGAACGGTATTGATTCCCGCTTTTTTCATCATTTCCACATCTTTATCCAGGCGATCATACGGCATATACTCATCATAATATGCTGCTCCGTAAAGAAGTTCTTTCATATTCATCCTCCATTGTTTTTTATGGTATTATATCTTAGCTTGTAACTTATCTCAAATATAGTATAATTGTTACAAATAATCAATTTCATTTTCGATTTCGTCTATACAAATAAACTCAGAAATGGAGTACCTAATATGAAAAATATTTTTTCTGCCAGTTCCAGCACTGTCGATCTTTTTTCCTGGTCAGTGCGGCACTGGAAACAGTTACTGGCGGCAATTGTAATACTAAGCGCGATTGCCTTTGCCGGACATAAGCTTTATCTTTTTTATCCTTACCTGAATCTGCCCCATGTAACTACTGCCGATCTGGACGCCCTTGATCTGGATGGTTACGACAAGGTGATGTTTGTGGCACACCCAGATGATGATCTGCTCTGGGGAGGACGGCATTTGATTGAGGAGAAGTATCTGGTAGTATGTATGACCCGTGGAAATGATCCGGTTCGAAGCGCAGAATTTAAATCCGTAATGAAAGCTACCGGGGACAAATATCTGATTCTTTCCTACCCTGACAAAATCGGAAAAGATCGCAGCAGCTGGAACTACTGGAAAAAAGATATGGAAGCAGATATTGCCACAGTCCTGAACTACAAAGACTGGAAACAGGTTGCCACTCACAACGCAGACGGCGAGTACGGCCATCACCACCACCAGATGACTCACCAGCTTGTAAAAAAAGCCTATAAAGAGACAGACTGCAATGCTGATTTCTATTCTTTTGGAAAGTATTATGTAAATGATAAGGTTCCCTACGACCTTGAAGAAATGCCGAAAGACCTCTACATCCAGAAGCGCAAACTAGCCAAACTCTACACCAGTCAGCGGACTACCGTAAGGAAAATGTATCATATGCTGGCCTATGAGTACTGGCAGGAAATAGCAATAGAAAAATAATGTATAACACCAACGGGCAGGCAACTCAACTAAGAGCTGCTGCCCGTTCCTGATTTATTCCTGCTCAATCAGCACTTTCTTTCCCCAAAATGCAAATCCCAAATGTCTGATATTTTCTTTTCGAATTCCCCGTGCCATAAGCTCCGCATCATAATTTCTTTCCGCAATCTGCTGCAAAGCATTCTGTGCGGTTTCCTCCAAATCCTTTTCACGCTTTGCTTTATGCACTTTAAATTCTATTACATATGCTCTTTTATTTTTCTCCAGGGGCTCCATCATAATATCGTACCGTCCCAGACCGCTTTCCCGGTTAGAGGTAATTCTGTATTTATCTGCAAGGTCAACCATCAGCCCCAGTACAAAACCATGGTAAAACCGCTCCGGTTCCTCCTGCTCTTCTGCCTTTTTTCCAGTATCAAAAAAGCTGAAAGTCTGCATCGCAACCTGATTCATATACTGATTCATGTAATCCAGGTCATCTGACAATAATGCTTTAATAAAATCGTTGTACCTTACGGACACATTACCAAACCATCCCTGAATCATGCGGCGAAACATGTTCTGTACTTCAAAATTAGTCAGAGAAAGAATATAGTTTCCACCAGCGCCATCTTTTGAAGCTTTATTTACCTTCAAATATCCACAGGCCAGCAACAGACTCCACACAGCCGCACTGTTATTTTCCAGCTGCTCAAAAATGATTTCTTCATCAATGGCAGTTTCTATGGTCTTTCCCTCCAGCAAATCTTCCATAGCAATTTTGATATCTGAAGTACCGCCTTGAATCAGCTTATCAATCAACGAATTGGAGCTGGTATTAACCCAATAGCTGTCAAATTTCCCAGTATCCAGATATTTCGTAATAGACCAGGGATTGTAAATATCACTCTTATTTCCAAAGCAAAAACCATCGTACCATTTTTTCACATTATCCGCCTGATCCTGGAGTCCAAACAGCTGCAGGGCATTTCTCACTTCCTCCTCCGTAAAACCAAAAGAGGTGCTGTATTTATTTGAGGTGGTTGTCACTATTTCCAGATTATTAAGATCGGAAAAAATAGATTCCTTGCTGACCCGTGTGATTCCAGTTAGCAATCCACGTTCCATATATGGATTGGTTTTAAACGTATAATTAAACAGACTGCTCATAAAAGAGGTCAGTTCATTCCAGTACCCTTTCACATAAGCTTCCTGCAGCGGCGTATCATATTCATCCAGCAGAATCAACACTTTTTTCCCATAATACAGACTCATACAAAGAGATAATCTCCGAAGCGCCATAGCTGCAATGGTATTGGACATTTCACCATTCACATAGTCAAAATAGGCCTTTTCCTTCTCATTCAGTGCATCACTCTGGCGCAGATAATCATACTTCGCGTATAGATCCAGGATGGTCTGCACGATTCCTTCGCGCACATCGGAATAAGTATCGCCTTTCACAGAAGCGAAACTAAGAAAAATCACCGGATATTTGCCGTGAAGTTCCCAGTACTTCTCTTCTTTCCAAATCTCAAGCCCTGTAAAAAGATTCTCCTCCGCCTTGGATTGAATTGAGAAAAAATTCTCCACCATACTCATGTTCAAGGTTTTGCCAAAGCGTCTGGGGCGGGTGATCAACGTAACTGTATCCTGATTTTCCCACCATTCTTTGATAAACGCTGTCTTATCAATATAAAAATTATGATTCTCCCGAATGGATCTGAAATCCTGATTTCCAATGGATACGATTGGTTTCATAACAGCCTCTGACCTCCTTATCCGCATTTTTCCCACACTGATATGTATATATTCATTATGGCACACTTGAATGGTAAACTCAATCTGAAAAAAATTCATATTTACTGTAGCGGAAAAAAGCTGCATCCACACCAACCTTTTCAGGTTCTGGCATGGATACAGCTTTTATTATTTCTTATAATCTTTTTCGCAAAATAAATTTGCCCTTATTTATTTCTCAGCAGCCTCGCTCTTGGTTACAGTAACCTTATCCAGATGCCAGATATCATCTACATACTCCTGGATGGTTCTGTCAGAGGAGAATTTACCACTGCATGCAGTGTTCAGAAGCGCCATCTTCGCCCACTTCTTCTCATCCTTGTAAGCTGCCTCCACTCTCTTCTGAGCCTCAGCATAGGATCTGAAGTCTCCGAGAATGAAATACTGGTCTGCTCTGGAGCAGTTCTTAGTGTTCAGAAGAGAATCATAGATATCTCTGAACAGCTCTGTATCGCTGGAGAAGGTTCCATTGATCAGCTGCATCAGTACCTGACGGATCTCAGCATCTGTGTTGTAGATAAAGTCTGGATCGTATCCGCCATGGTTCTCATAATTAATGATCTGGTCAGCGCTCATACCGAAGATGAATGCGTTCTCCTGACCAACTTCCTCAACGATCTCTACGTTTGCACCGTCCATGGTTCCAAGTGTAGGAGCACCGTTCAGCATGAACTTCATGTTACCTGTACCGGAAGCCTCTTTACTTGCAGTAGAAATCTGCTCGGAAACATCTGCTGCTGCAAAGATCATCTCAGCATTAGATACTCTGTAGTTCTCGATAAATACAACTTTGATCTTGCCGCCAATTGATGGATCGTTGTTTACAACATCTGCTACGCAGTTGATCAGTTTGATGATCTTTTTCGCACGCTCATATGCTGCAGAAGCTTTTGCACCAAAGATGAAGGTTCTTGGATAGAATTCCATCTCCGGATGTAATTTAATCTGGTTGTACAGATAGATTACATGAAGGATATTGAGAAGCTGTCTCTTATACTCATGAAGTCTCTTAACCTGTACATCGAAAATGGAGTGAGGATCAACTTCAACACCATTGTGCTCCAGGATATATTTTGCAAGACGCTGTTTGTTCTGGAATTTAATGTTCATAAACTCCTGAAGAGCCTTCTCATCGTCAGCATATACCTTCAGCTTGCTGATCTGGGAAAGATCTGTGATCCAGTCTGGTCCAATATGGTCTGTAATCCATGCAGCAAGATTCTGGTTTCCGTGAAGAAGGAAACGTCTCTGAGTGATACCGTTGGTTTTGTTATTAAATTTCTCTGGCATCATCTCATAGAAATCTTTTAACTCCTGCTTTTCCAGAATCTCAGTATGAAGTCTTGCAACACCATTTACAGAGAAGCCTGCAACGATTGCAAGGTGAGCCATCTTAACCTGTCCGTCATAGATGATTGCCATCTTTTTGATTTTCTCATAGTTTCCAGGATATTTATTCTGTACTTCAATGATGAAACGACGGTTGATCTCTTCGATGATCTGATATACACGTGGAAGAAGTCTGGAGAACAGCTCGATCGGCCATTTCTCAAGAGCCTCAGCCATAATGGTATGGTTGGTGTAAGCAACACATTTGGTAGTTACAGCCCAGGCATCATCCCAGCCAAGACCTTCCTGATCCATAAGAAGACGCATAAGCTCTGCAACTGCCATAGTCGGATGAGTATCGTTCATCTGGAATACGACTTTCTCGTGGAGCTTCTTAATATCATTATGTGTTTTCTTATATTTCTCGATTGCAGCCTGAATACTTGCAGATACGAAGAAGTACTGCTGTTTCAGACGAAGCTCTTTACCGGACATTTTATTATCGTTCGGATAAAGAACGTTTACGATATCCTTTGCGAGGTTCTCCTGCTCAACGGCTTTCTTGTAATCACCTTTGTCAAAGGAATCAAATCCAAACTCTTCGATAGCAGCAGCATCCCAGATACGAAGTGTATTTACTACATTGTTCTCATAACCAACGATCGGCATATCGTATGGGATTGCCTTTACTGCCTGATATCCTTCATGGACAAATTTGTTCTGGCCGGTTGCCTGGTCATATTCAACTCTTACATATCCCCCGAAATGTACCTCTTTTGCGTACTCCGGACGACGAAGCTCAAATGGATAGCCTTCTTCAAGCCATGCATCCGGAACCTCAACCTGGTATCCGTCTCTGATTTCCTGTTTGAACATACCATAACGGTAACGGATTCCGCAGCCATATGCACTGTATCCAAGTGTTGCAAGGGAATCAAGGAAGCATGCTGCAAGTCTTCCCAGACCACCGTTTCCAAGAGCCGGATCCGGCTCCTGATCCTCAAGTGCATTGATGTCGATTCCAAGCTCTTCAAGAGCTTCTTTCACTTCACCGTATGCACCAAGGTTTAAAAGGTTGTTTCCAAGGGCACGTCCCATAAGAAACTCCATGGACATATAATATACGATCTTCGGATCCTGCTTTTCATAAGCGTTCTGTGTATCAAGCCAGTTATCGATGATCACATCCTTCACTGTGTAGCTTACTGCCTGGAAAAGCTGCTCCTGAGTTGCCTCTTCAAGCTTTCTGCGGTAAAGAAACTTAACGTTGTCTTTTACACTTTTCTTGAAGGTTTCTTTGTCAAACTGTTTGTCAATCATTTTGATCCTCCTGTTGTATGTTAAATCAAAGCTTTGTAACACCAAGAGTTACATGCTCTTTATTAATATTCCACTCTTTTACATAACCATTTGTCTCGCCATAAACGACTTCCTCAGCCAGAACTTCAGATTTGATCTCAGCCTCATTTGCCTTCATGGTCTCGATAATCTTGTCATTATCTTTTACAGATACACGGATCTTATCCATAACCTCAAAGCCAGCCTCTTTACGCATGGTCTGTACCTTGCTGATGATTTCGCGGACAAATCCCTCTTCGATCAGCTCAGGTGTCAGGTTGGTATCCAGAACAACTGCAGTCTCGCCTTCTGACTCAGTTACATAACCTTCTGTCTGTGCGGTCTCGATGAGCAGGTCTTCCTCTGTAAGCTCAACCTTGTTTCCATCGATATCAAGTACAAGTACACCGTTTGTTTTCAGCTCGTTCATAGCCTTGCTTCCGTTGATCTGGGCAAGTGCAGTACGGATTCCGCCGAGAAGCTTGCCGTATTTCGGTCCCACTGTACGAAGCTGTGGCTTGAAGCTGTAGGAAATGAAGGATTCCACGTCATCTGCAAATTTCACTTCTTTTACATTCAGCTCGTCTGCAATAATGTCTGTGAAATATTTATCCATCACCTTCGGAGCTTTTACATACATGGTTCCGATTGGCTGACGGTTCTTGATATTTGCCGTATTACGGCATGCACGGCCAAGAACAACAACGTCCAGAACTTCTTCCATGTTTTCTTCCAGATCTTTGTTGATCCACTCTTCCTTTACTTCCGGGAAGTCGCAGAGATGGATACTCTCAGGAGCTGTTTTGTCCAGAGATCTTACAAGATTCTGGTAAATATCCTCTGTCATGAACGGGATCATCGGAGCTGCAGCCTTGGCAACTGTTACCAGTGCTGTGTAAAGAGTCATGTACGCATTGATCTTATCCTGCTCCATGCCTTTTGCCCAGAAACGCTCACGGCAGCGTCTTACATACCAGTTACTCATCTCGTCTACAAAGCCCTGAAGTGCTCTTGCAGTCTCCGGAATCTTATAGTCGTTCAGATCCTCGTCAACAGTCTTTACAAGTGTATTCAGCTTGCTGAGGAGCCATTTGTCCATAACCGGAAGCTTGTCATAGTCAAGTGTATATTTGGTAGCATCGAAGTTATCAATATTTGCATAAAGTACAAAGAATGCATAGGTATTCCACAGAGTACCCATGAATTTACGCTGACCTTCCTGAACAGCCTTGCCATGGAAACGGTTCGGCAGCCATGGTGCACTGTTGATGTAGAAGTACCAGCGGATGGCATCTGCACCGTATGTCTGAAGTGCATCAAACGGATCAACTGCATTTCCCTTGGACTTACTCATCTTCTGGCCGTTCTCATCCTGAACATGTCCAAGAACGATAACATTCTTATATGGAGCCTGATTAAACAGAAGAGTAGACTCAGCAAGAAGGGAGTAGAACCATCCTCTTGTCTGGTCAACAGCCTCGGAAATAAAGTTTGCCGGGAACTGCTGTTTGAACAATTCCTGATTCTCAAATGGATAATGATGCTGTGCAAATGGCATTGCTCCTGAATCGAACCAGCAGTCAATAACCTCCGGTACACGGTGCATAGTGCCGCCGCACTCCGGACACTTCATGGTAAGCTCGTCAATGTATGGGCGGTGAAGCTCTACTGTCTTGGCGCGCTCGTCACCAGTTTTCTCATAGAGATCCTGACGGCTTCCAACAGATTCCATATGACCGCAGCTGCACTCCCAGATATTCAGTGGAGTTCCCCAATAACGGTTACGGCTGATTCCCCAGTCCTGAACGTTCTCAAGCCAGTCGCCGAAACGTCCTTTACCGATGCTCTCCGGGATCCAGTTAATGGTGTTGTTATTGCGGATCAGGTCATCTTTAACAGCTGTCATTTTAATAAACCAGGATTCTCTTGCGTAGTAGATCAGTGGTGTATCACAACGCCAGCAGTGCGGGTAATCATGCTCAAATTTCGGAGCATCGAACAGCTTGCCTTCTTTTTCAAGATCAGCCAGTACCATTGGGTCTGCTTTCTTAACAAACACGCCGGCATATGGTGTCTCAGCAGTAAGATCACCCTTGCCATCTACAAACTGTACAAACGGAAGGTCATATTCACGTCC
>ULRK01018556.1_pt1 | contig 15405 bp, 10 predicted proteins | sample 1955341 | NCBI WGS metagenome assembly ULRK01 (sample SAMEA4835680, study PRJEB28245) | human gut metagenome | biome: gut microbiome; material: fecal sample | place: Denmark | collected 2008
TTCCGGCGGCGCGCAAATTAAATCCTGACTTGACCGCGGAAGCTTCTCTTGTTATTCATATGGTTTCCATTTTCTAACGACGTGAATAACAATTCTTCCATCCTTTTCGGCCTTTTTGATGAATTTCTTTGGGTCCGGTGTTCCGGACGCGGAAGTTTTGCCAATAGTCCGACTGTCAAATCCCTGGGGGACGATTACATCGCTTCCGGAGGACGCCTGATCGTCATTGATCTGGAAACCTGCTCCGGCATTGATTCCACTTTTATGGGCACTCTTGCGGGCCTGTCGCGACGGCTGCTTCCCATCGGAGGTTCCGTCCAAATCGCCTCCCCGAGCGAACGTTGCCTGAGCGCTCTGGAAAGCCTGGGGTTGGACGCCCTGCTCAGCATTGAACCGCCCACAGCCCCCTGGAGGGGAAAAGTAGAGCAGATACGTGCCGCCCTGGGTACGGAAAACGCCCCTGCCGTCCATTTGGATGCCAAGGAGCAGACTCTCCACGTTCTCAATTCCCATTTGACCCTGAGCGAAATGAGTGAAGAGAACGAAGAAAAATTCCGCAACGTAACCGACTGCCTGAAAGAAGAATTGGAACGGCAGAAAGATAATAAATAAATTTTCCTCCCCTTCACATGGACCTGCGCTCCATGGCCTCCCTGTATGAGGAAGCCCTTTCCGCGGCAAGGGAAGAAGAGCCGGCCGCCGTCAGGGAACATTCCGTTTCCAATCATTCCGCGCTTCCGGACGAACGGACGCTTCAGCTTCTTCTGCTGGAAGGAGTATTCGGCACCTCTTTTACGGATGACTCGGGCAGAGACATTCACATTCTGGACTTCGGGAACTGGAACAAATCCGCCGGACCAGACTTTCTAAACGCCAGGATACGCATCAACGGCATCCCGCAGGCGGGAGATATCGAACTGGATTCCACACCGGAAGACTGGGAACGCCACGGGCACGGTTCCAACCCGGGATTTAATGGTGTTATCCTGCATCTCGTCTGCGCTCCCAGCCGCAGAAAATGGTTCACCCGCAACTCCAGGCATGAACGCATCCCTCTGGCTGTCATTCCTCCCGCTGCGCTGGCACGGTCTGGAACACCTCCTTCAGGCGGGAATCCTGTACGCCACTGCCGCCACGCCGACCTGTTGGCTTCCATGGCGCCGGAGCCTCTGGAAATGCTCCTTCAAGCAGCAGCCGCCTACAGGTTCCGGAACAAGCACCGCCGCCATGCGGAACGCGCCAAATACGCAGGGGAAGAACAGTCCCTTTTTGAAAATCTGGCGGAAACGCTGGGCTATCACGCCAATAAGACCGCCATGCGCCACCTGGCCCTGCGGGCCCCCCTGCGCTTTATCCGGAATTGCCCGGAAGCCCTGCTCTTCGGTACGGCGGGATTCCTCCTTCCCGTGTTGCCGGCCTCCTGCACACCGGAAGCCGTAGATCTGCACAAAAAACTCTGGGCCCAGTGGTGGCCCATGCGGGAACAATTTGAACTGGCGCCGGACCGCTCCTTCCCTTGGACATTTTCCGGCAACAGGCCGGCCAACCATCCGCAAAGGCGCGTAGGGGCGCTGTCCGTCATTGCAGCGGACTTTGATACATTTAAGCGTCTTTGCCTTGCCGGACATACGGAAAAACTGACGGAATACCTTTCCTCCCTTACACATCCCTACTGGAGCACCCATGTAACGCTGCCTTCCTCACCGTCTCCCCGCCCCATGGCCCTGATGGGGCGGGATAGAATTCTGGACTTCATCATCAACCACCTTCTTCCGATGAAAGATGACGAACACGCATGGAAGCATTATCTCTCCCTTCGGGCCGGACAGGCGGGCACAAAAGTTCTCTCCGTCCATCAATCCCTGCTGGGCCGCAGGCCGGATGCACAAGCCTTTCTTAAGAAAGCCTGGCACCACCAGGCACTGCTTCAAATTCACGAAGATCTGTGCTCCCTCCATTCCTGCGCCATTTGTTCCCTGCTCAGGCAGATGGAAAAGAAATGAGAGAGCGCCCCTCCTTTCCAACCTTTCCATCCGGAGAGAAATTTCTGCTTTCGAAACGAGTCATTCTGAATACTCATCCTTTGAAACAAACACCGCCCTCCCGCAAAAATCCGGGATAAAAAAGGCTTCCAGCCCAAAGGACTGGAAGCCATGATTATTTTTCGTTCCGGAACTAAAACCGGATCATGGATTTTTTACCTGGCTGCGGACTGCGAAGGTTCCGCTCCCGATTTCAGCGGCAGGGTTTTCATGCGGGTCATTTTCCCGTTGACGCGCACGGGCAGCACCTTGGGTTGGGCGGAATACAACTTCACGTTGCTCACCTTGCCGTCCTTCCAGGAAAAATCCACCGTGACGTTGCCCCGGGCTTTCAGCCCCTTCACGGAGCCTTCAGGCCACGCTTCCACAGGAGAGGGCATGATGTCCAGGCCCCCGGCATGGGATTGCAGCAGCATTTCACAAATGCCGCCTACAATGCCGAAGTTGCCGTCCATCTGCATAGGAGGATGGGTAGTCAACATATTCGGCAAAGTATTGAATCTCAACAGTCCCTGAACCATCTCATGAGCCTTGTTCCCCTCTCCCAGGCGGGCCCAAAGAGCCGTGCGCCACGGCCACGTCCAGGAACGGCGGCTGTCTCCGGTCGTGCCGCGCCATTCAAGAGAAAGGCGGGCGGCTTCCGCCAGCTTGGGCGTCTTGAGCTTGCTGATCTGGTTGCCGGGGAAAACGGCAAAGAGGTGGGACGTATGGCGGTGGTCCGTCTTGGGAATGCGGTCAATCATCCATTCCTGAAGATTCCCTTCCTTGCCTATCTTGTTGCCGGCCAGCCTTTTCAGCTTGCCTTCCAGGCTCTTGGCCCAGGCGGCGTCCTTGCCCAGGATGCGGGCGGCTTTGATGGTATTGGAGAAAAGCTCCGCAATAAGCTGCTGGTCATGCATCACACCGTCTTCACGCGGCCCATGTTCGGGAGACCATCCATTGGGAGCCACCAGCGTTCCGGCTTTCACATCGGCCAGATCTTTCTTCTCCTCTTCGCTCGGGTCCTTGCCGTTTGTCTTGAACCCTTCGCCCCCGGCTCCAAGCTCCTTCAAATGGTCTTCCCAGAAATGACAGATTTCCTTCATCAGGGGATACGCCTGTTTTTCCAGATACTTTCTATCACCGGTAAATGCATAATGCTCCCATATATGCAGCGCATACCAGGCCGCACCGGGAATGTTCCACTGCCAGCCGTTGCCGCCGAAGATATTCTGGGAGGTGCGCACCGTCCAGCCGCGCACGGGTTTGCCGTCCTTGGTATTGAACCCCTTGTTCGCCTGGGAAGCGTCCCGGCAGCCGGGGGCCATTGCTTCCACATAATTGACCAGGGCCTCATGGCATTCGGAAAGGTTGGCGGGTTCCGCCCCCCAATACGCCATCTGAACGTTGATATTGTTATGGTAGTCGCAGGCCCACGGCGGTTTGACATAATCATTCCACAACCCTTGCAGATTGGCCGGGAGCGTGCCGGGCCGGGAACTGGACAACAGCAGATAGCGGCCAAACTGGAACATGGTTTCCTCCAGATCGGGGTCTGCCGGATTCTTCTTATAGGCTTCCAGACGCTTCGGCGTAGGCAGCCTGGCTATATCCTCCTCTGTTTTTCCGAAGTTGACCTTCACCCGGTCAAACATGGACTTGTACTGGGAAATGTGGGCCTGTTTCAGGGCGGCATAATCCGCAGAAGCGGCTTTGACCGCATAACGGTCCAGTTTCCTGGCTGGAGATTCACCCTTCCAATCCTTTTTATAATCCATCAGGTAATCCGTCTCCATGGCGATGACGATCATGCAGGAATCCGCATTTTTCACGGAAATTTTATCGTCTACGGTGGAAAGCGAACCGCCTTTGGGACGGATCAAAACACGGCCTTCATAATTCATGCCGTTTTTCAAAATCCCCTTCCAGGTGATGACGGAGCCCTTGGCGGAAATAGTTGCTCCAAGCTGGCTGTTAACGGAAAAATCTGCGCTGAACTGACCGGGGTTGCTGGCTTTATAGTTCAGCACCAGGACATTGGCAGGCGTGCTGGAGAATGCCTCCCGGTCATACGTCACTCCATCCACCTTGTAATTTACTTTATGAATACCGTCCCGGAGATCCAGGGCGCGCGTAAAATCTTCCACAGACAGGGAAGCCGGCTGGTCGCCTTTTTTAAAGTCCACAAACAAATCCCCGAAAGGAAGATAGTTGCCGAACTGATTCGTCCCGGCATCAGGCCCGTACCCATATCCTCCCCCGGGATTGGCTCCGCCGGACCAGAGGCTGATTTCATTCAGGGCCAGCCGTTCGCGGCCGGGAGCGCTGAAAATCATGGCTCCCACGCGACCGTTGCCAATGGGATACCCTTCCGCTTCCCAAACAGAGGCAGGCTTCCTGTACTTGCCAAAGCTGCCTTCGGAATTTTTGTCTTCCTGCGGATAAACAACTACGGCCGGTTCATCAGACCAGATTAAATTGGAGGCGGAAGGCTTATCCAGAGCCCCCCACCCGAAAGAAACGGCACTTACCGCCACGGCAGATAAATATAGAGATTGGAAATGCATGCTTTAATGAACAATGTCACATATTTACTGCCTTCGCAACCTCTATCTTTCAGCCGTTCCAAACTTATCGGCCTCCACATGACGGAGCCTTCCTCCCGTTATTTCCCTCCTGGCCCAGGAACGCTTCCTCCAATGATGGCGAGAACAGTAAATTTCCTTGTCTTTAAAAATGACGCCCCTACCTTGGCATGTATGTTTAAACGACTTCTCTCAGCATTTTTTTCTCTGTTCTTTCTGGGGACGGCTTCCAACACATCCTTTGCGGAAGTTACTGTTCCGGATGCCCTGAAAGACCGGATAGCCCTGAAAAAAACGGTCCGGCAGCTCAATATCGTTTATTTTCTGGGCAGTGATACGGAACCCGTTCCGGATTACGAACGGCGCCTCAGCGAACTGCTCCTTTACCTCCAGCAGTTTTACGGCAAGGAAATGCAGCGGCATGGCTATGGCGCACGTTCCTTCGGCCTGGACATTAAATCTCCAGGCCGCGTGAACATCATTGAATACAAGGCCAAACATCCGGCGGCCCATTATCCTTATGAAAACGGAGGCGGCTGGAAAGCGGCCCAGGAACTTGACGAATTTTTCAAAGCCCATCCGGATAAGAAAAAAAGCCAGCATACGCTTATCATCATGCCTACCTGGAATGACGAAAAGAACGGCCCCGACAATCCCGGCGGCGTCCCCTTTTACGGAATGGGGCGCAACTGCTTCGCCCTGGATTATCCGGCTTTCGATATCAAACACCTGGGCCAGAAAACCAGGGAAGGAAGGCTGCTGACTAAATGGTATGGGGGCATGGCCCATGAATTGGGGCACGGCCTTAACCTGCCGCACAACCACCAAACCGCCTCAGACGGTAAAAAATATGGCACGGCCCTGATGGGTTCAGGCAATTACACGTTCGGCACCAGCCCCACGTTCCTGACTCCGGCCAGTTGCGCCCTTCTGGACGCCTGTGAAGTATTCTCCGTCACCCCGGCCCAGCAATTCTACGAGGGCAGGCCGGAAGTAGAGGTCAAGGACGTAGCCATCTCCTTCAAAGGAGACCAGATTCTGGTTTCCGGCAATTACAAAAGCCCTCAGACCGTCAACGCTCTGAATATTTACATCCAGGATCCTCCTTATGCGGTCAACCAGGACTATGACGCCGTTTCCTTCTCCCGGCGCCTTGGGAAAAAGAGCGGAAAATTCTCCATGAAAATTGACAAAAAAGAGCTGGATGGATTGAACAATAACGAATTCCGCATTTCCCTCATGTTCATTCTCGCCAATGGGCAGCACATGCAGAAGCATTTCACGTTCCATTGGGACGCTCTACAGGACTATAGAGACGGGACCAAATCCTGAACGCATTTTACATGCGCGGGCGGAGGCCGCTAGAATCACGGCCTCCGCACCTTGCGGGGTCCTTACTCCTTTAAACTGGTGCGCCAGCCGGAAGCGTGCTGATAGTAATAAACCGCTTCCTTTTCCAGCTCTTTCATCCGCCCGTCCGGCTCAACGGCCTTTCCATCCCGAAAAAATTCCACTCCGCGCTGGGGTTTGAGCACGACCATGTCTTTTCCCTTCAAATAACCGATATATTGGTAATTGCTCACAAAATACCGGGACTGATAGGAAGGCTTCAAAGCATCTTTTCCATAAAAGGCCGCATCATACGGCCATTTCAACAGCCCCAGCAGGGTAGGCAACACGTCAATCTGGCTCACGGGAGTTTCCCGCCGTTCCGGTTTCAACAACGCCGGAGCGTAGAAAATGGAAAAAATACGGTGCGTTTCCGGATTAAGGGCCTGCTTGCCCGCGCTCCCGGCGCCGTGGTCTCCTACAAACACGAACAGCGTATTGTCAAACCAGGGTTTGGTTCTGGCCTCCTCTACAAAGGCGCCTACCGCATAATCCGCGTATTTTACAGCCCCCATGCGCCCCGTGTGGGAAGGAATGTCAATACGCCCGTCCGGATACGTGTAAGGCCGGTGGTTGGACGTGGTGAACACCACCTGCAAAAACGGTTTGCCGCGTCCGCAGGATTCATCCGCCTCCCGTACGGCGCGGCGGAACAGATCTTCATCGCAAACGCCCCAGATGGTGGAATGGGTCACCTCGGAATCATCCATGGAATTACGGTCCAGAACCTGAAACCCGTTGTTTCCGAAAAAATAATTCATGTTGTCAAAATATCCGTAGCCGCCGTAAATCCATTTGAGATCATATCCCTTGTCCCTGAATATGGACCCTATGGTCTGCAAATGCTCATTTCCTTCCTGGCGAAGAATGGACATGCCGGGAAGCGGCGGTATGGATGTACTGATGGCCTCCAGCCCGCGCACGGAACGGGTGCCCGTGGCATAAGTGTTCGGGAAAAAAATGCCTTCCTTTCCCAGACAGCTCAGGCACGGGGTGACGTTAGCCCCGTCTTCCCGGAATTCGTTTAAAAATTCCGCGCCCATGCTTTCCATGACCACCACCACGACATTCGGGCGGATCCCCACCCCGGAAGGGCGCACCTGCCTCTTCACGCTGCCGGACGAAGCCCCCGGCACGGATGTATCATCCGCCATAAACTCCCGGGCCAGAAACGCCGCCGCTTCCGCGTCCGGCAGCGTCCGGTAATAGCCGCGGTAATCCAGTTCATTCTTGAGAAAGGCGCTGAACAGGCTGTAAAGGCCATCCTTGGCCATCTCCGAATTATAACGGTTGTTCACGGCATCCGCATCTTTGATATCCACCAGCCAATATCCCCCCGTGACGCAGGCCAGCAGGAACAGTACTACACAGCCTCGTTTCCATCCGGCGGGAATCTCCCCGTCCCGGGGGAGCAAGAACCTTTTCATTCCCCAGACGGCCAGAACGGACACCGCCAGAATACCTCCCAGAATAGGAATGATGGGATAGGACTCGTAAATATTCCCAATGACCTCCTTGGTGTAAATCAGGTAATCTACCGCAATGAAATTGAAACTGGCTTCAAACTCGTTCCAGAAAAACGCTTCCGCTACATCCTCAAACAGATTAGCGAGCACAAACAGGAAAAACCATACGGAGGTAAACCACTTGTCCGTCTTCCCTCCCGCCTTCCCGCGCGGCAGAATCCACAAATAAACGGCGTAGGGAATAAGCCAGTAGCACATGGTAACGGCAAACTCCGTCAGAAAGACGTACGCCGTTTTCAAAAGGGAAATCAATCCGAAATCCATGTTCCGGTATTCGAAAAATACCGTAAACATGTTTTCCACCGCCTCAATGCCAAACGCAAACAGGAGGAATGGCCAAAACCTCCCCCAATAATAACGAATCATTGCTACCGGAAATATGACAGCCGGAGCATGCCGTCAATGCTCCATCACAACATCACGGGGATATGGATGTCATTCCGGGGAAGAGAAACGGGAGCAAGCTCTCTTACACCACATCCAGCGCGGCATCCCAGTCTTTCCAGACAGGCTCCAGCCCGGCATTCCGTATGGCGCCGACCACCTGCTCCGGGGTACGCTGGTCGGAAATCTCAAACTGTTCCGTCGCCTTGCAATGCCCTTTCCGATCATCGGGGAGATCCACCCGGTTGCCCCGCACCGTCAAATGGGCTGCAGCCGTTCCCACGCCCGTGTAGCCCCCCGGTTCCGTGCGCGCAATGGCGGACATGTGGGTCATGCCCAAATGCATCAGGGCATCCCTCATCGGCGCGGGCTCACGGGTGCTGATGGACATGCCTATCTTGGGGAAACAGATGCGCAGGGCAGCCATCAGCTGGACAAAATGGCGGTCATCCAGCATCAAGTCCGGATCAGGTTCATACTCGTAATTCCCGGCGTAGGGACGCATGCGCGGAAACGCCACGGAAAGCGCGGATTTCCAACAATGCTTCTGCAGGTAATCCAGATGGACGGCAAGCGCCATGGCCTCCCGCCGCCACGGCGAAAGCCCGAACAGGGCTCCTATCTGAATGCGGCGGAAACCGCCCTGGTAGGCGCGTTCCGGGCAATCCAGCCTCCAGTTGAAATTTTTCTTCATCCCTGCCGTATGCAGGGTTTCATACACTTCCCGGTTATAGGTTTCCTGATACACGGCCAATTGTTCCGCCCCGTGGCGGACGATCTCCGCATAACGGTCGTCCGGCAACGGTCCTATCTCCAGCCCCAGGGATGGAATAAAGGAATGCAGGGCGTCCAGGCATTCCTGCATATACCCGTCGGAAACGAACTTGGGATGCTCCCCGGCCACCAGCAGGATGCTGCGCAGTCCCAGTCCGTGCAGGTAGCGGGCCTCCTGCACCACTTCATCCACCGTAAGCGTGGTGCGGATAATGGGATTGTCCCGGGAAAAACCGCAGTATTTGCAATTATTGATGCACTCGTTGGACAGGTAAATGGGGGCGAACAAGCGGATGGTCCGGCCGAAATGCAGCCGCGTCAGGCACCGACTCTCCTGCGCCATCGCCTCCAGGCGGGCGTCGTCAACCGGTTCCAGCAACGCCATGAAACGGCGCACCAGGGGAGTGGGGCAATCCATCAAACCGTTTAATTCTTCAGAAAAAGACATACGTGAACTAAGTAAAATTTTGAGAGAGCCGGCTGCATTTCCATACCTGAACCGGAAAGCCCCAATTTGCCCCCTCCCTCGCAAAAGATACCATCTTTTACCGTGTCATTTCCCGGAGAGACGCGTTCCATGAAGGCCGGGGAGCCTGCGAATCGTCGTGACAGACGGCCTCTTATGGACTAATCTGGCTTTATCCTCCCATGAGCGCTACGCCGAACAGCCTTTTCCGCCATTATCTTGATTCCCTGATCCAGCAGGGAACAACGCGAACGAGCCTGACGGATGAAGCCAGAAACGTTCTCAGAACATGGTACGTGGCTTCCAGACAGGGAGGCCGTCCCGCCGCATCAGCATCCGCTTCTCCGGAACCGCCGCCCCTGCAGGCGGCCGTTCCTGTCTCCGCACCTGCCGGAATGCCGGAACCGCCGGGGCTGTTCACGCAAAACAGGGAACCGGCATCCTCCATTAATCTCCCGGAAGGGTCAATGGAAGACAAGCTGCAATACCTCCGCAATCTGGCGCAAAACTGGAAACCGGCGCGGGAACTCAACTCCCTGCGGGATACCATGGTCTTTGCCACGGGCAATCCCCATACGAAACTCATGCTCATTGGGGAAGCTCCCGGATATTATGAAGAAGTGCAGCAGGAGCCCTTTGTGGGCCGTGCCGGGGAAAAACTCAACCAGATATTAAGAGCTATGGGACTCTCCAGAGACATGGTTTACATTTCCAACATCGTCAAATTCCGCCCGGCCCTGCCCAACCAGCGGACCAATAACCGCGCCCCCACGCCGGAAGAAATTGAAGCATGCCTGCCCATCATCATGCATGAAATCCGGGTCATCCAGCCGAAAATGATTGTAGCCCTGGGCGGTACCGCCGCCGTAGGCCTGTTGGGGGAACAGGGATCCGTCAGTTCCATGCGCGGCAGGTTCCACGACCTTAACGGCATTCCCGTACGCGTCACTTACCATCCCAGCTACCTGCTCAGATCGGACAGCCCGCGGGAAAAACGCAAGGTATGGGAAGACATGCTGGCCGTTATGGAACGCCTGGACATGCCCATCTCAGAAAAACAGCGCGGCTACTTCCTGCCCAGGGAATAGGCCGGGGACTTCTTCATGCCTCATTTTCAGCTGAAGCAGGGAAAAATCCCTGAACCATTTGGCGTGACAGGAAACATCAGTATGTCTCCGCGCATCCGCATTCTATTCTCCAAAGCGGTTGTACGACCCCATCCCGCTTTTTCCCGGAGCTGCCTCTAACGCATCGGCCAATTGGGAGGATAGAATAAGCCGCCCCCCCCCTGCCCCGTATCCCGCCAGGAGCCGCCGATGCCCAGCATGAACGGAGACATTCAGAATTCCTCCCTTTTTACTGGTCCGGGACCTTACGAAATGCCCCTCTCCACCAAATCCTCATCACCGCCCGGCCCTTGTAACGCTGCCTGTGGGCTGCAAACACAGCCTCCGGAAAATGAGCGCCATGCTCCAGCGTCAGTTTCCGGAGCGGAAATCTTTTCAATTCCGGACACCTCCGCATCAAAACTCCGGTGAAATACCTGATACCGCGCAGTGTCATGAAGCGAAGATCCCGTTTCGCCTTCAGCGTTTCCTCATCGCCTCCGTTCAAAAACAAAATCCATCGGATTTCAGATACCTGAGGAAGAGTATCTGGATGTTCTTCAACGGTTCAGAATCCGATCTGGGAAATTTGCCGCCGTTACCGGAAAAAGGTCTCTGGTTGAGGCATTGATTGACGCTGAAGGGAATTTGTCACGGGCAGCCAGAAGCATTCATCTGGAGGAAAGCAGGGCGCGCCGCCTCAGGAAACGGATCCGGGAGGAAAAATTCACTTTTTTAAAAAATGGGCGGCGAATTTCCGGGAACGCGGCAAGCAATCATAGTGAAGGCAGATGAACGTCCTTTCTTTTCTGGCGCATGCCCTGTCCGGGACAGCTCCGTGAAGAGCCGTTTATTCACTTTATCAAGAACCATAAGCATTTGAAAAACAAAATGATGAATACAGCAAAAATATGCGGGGATTCCAGTTCCCGGCCTCAGCGTTCGGAAGATTCCCTTTCCCGCCCCGCGGCGGATGCCTCGGCAGCCCCCTCCCATGACCCCCTGCTTCCCGTAGGCACGGTTACCGGAGATATCAGGAACAACGATATTGTTCTTCCCCGCCTGAACATTGTTCAAAGCGTAGGCGCCCTTTCCGGGATATTTTCCCCCGGCAGCATCATCCTCAACAGGGAGGTTGTTCTTTCCGACGGAAGCGTTCCACTGGAGCTTTCCGTGCTTTCCGCACGCAAGCAGTTTATTGAAAAACTTCCCTTTGATTCCGTGGAGAAGCCAGCCGTCTTCAATTCTCTGGAAGAAGTAAAAGCCGCCGGAGGCACGGTCGGCAGAAATCAGGGAAACCGGCCTTCTTTCGCTCCCATTCTGCATGTGCAGGCGCTTTTCAAGGCGCCGGAGGGCGTGGATTATCCCTTTCCCCTGGAGTACGAAGGAGAGGCTTTCGGGCTGGCCGCCTGGTCCCTGCGCGGCATGGCTTATTACCTTGCGGGGCGCGACATCCTCACGGCTTCCAGATTTGCCCTGAGGAATGAATTGTTCGCCGGCAAGTGGAAGCTTACGACCAGGCTCAGGAGGCTGGAACATAATGGCATTTTCATTCCCGCGCTGTGCAGTGCGGGCCGCAGTACACCGGAGTTCTCCTCCTTCATCAGGAGCATCGGTTAAATTTTACTCACCCTCCGCAACGAAAAGCAGCGCTCATGAGCAGTCCAATCAAGAGATTATTCGTCAACGGGTTCCCGAGCCTTTACGGAGGAGCGGGAACGGAACTTCACCACCAGATCATTGTCTGGCGCAAAATGGGCGTGGAAGTCCATCTCATCCCGTCCTGGGATTACCACGGGGAGCCTCTTTACAATGAGATGGTTTCCCTGGGCGTTATCATGCACGCCCCCGCGGACTGGTCGGCCGTCCAGCCCGGCGACCCCGTGCTCGGTTTCTGCAATGCCGACTTCCTCAATGCCCTGCCGGAAATACGCAGGCATACGAGACGCACCGTTTTCATCAACTGCATGACATGGCTTTTCCCCAGGGAAAAGGAGGCCATGCAGAAGGGGGAAATCGCCATGTTCCTCTATCAAAATGAAGCCGTCCGCCAGGAAGCCATGCCCGTGCTGCGCAAACTCAACGGCGACCCGCAAGTGCAGTTCCTGACTTTCAGGCCCTATTTCCATGCGGAATCTTTTCCCTTTATCCGGGAACGCGATGAGGATTTCTTCGGCTGCGGGCGCATCTCCCGCCAGGATGCCGACAAGTTCGCGGCCAACACCCTGCATATCTACGGCGCATTTGAATCCCCCGTGGAGAAGCGCGGCCTTTTCCTCGGTTTTGACAAGAGGAGCGAAGCCAAGATAGGCCGGCCCTTCGACTGGATTCGGATTGCCCGCAATCAAAGGGAAGTTTCCCAGCAGGATTTTTATAGGCACAGCCGGATCATCCTCCAGCCGACGGATACGACGGAAAACTGGCCCCGCATCGGCTTTGAGGCGATGGCCAGCGGCAGCGTGCTCATTGTGGATAACCGGGGCGGGTGGCGGCAGATGGTGGAGCACGGCAAAACAGGATGGCTGTGCAGCAACGAAAGGGATTTCATCTACTACGCTTCCAAAATGGCCTGTGAACCGAATCTTCGCGACGACATGGCGGAAGCGGCCCGTGCACGCGGCCTGGAGCTGGGCGGGCTGGATGTTTCCCAGGAGAGCTGGAAGGAAGTGCTGGAGGCGATGGCAAGACTCCCGGAATGAACATGGAACAGAAAACCGGCCTTATGAATAAAGAATATGTTTCCCCGTGTTTCCTGCCCGGCATGCGGCTGGGCAACATCATGTTCACGCTGGCGGCCGCCTGTGCCCACGCCCGTACCGTAGGGGTGGAGTGCCGGGTGCCCTGGGCTTACAATGACGCTTCCCTGATGCTGCGCTCCCGGCTCGGCGGCTGGGTGCTCCCTTCTACGCCGTGCGGCACCAATGAACCTCCATCCTGGCAGGAACCTTCCTTTTCCTATTGCCCGGTTCCCTCCCGCATCCGGACGGGCGGGCTTCGCGGCTACTTCCAGAGCGCGCGGTATTTTGAAGGGCAGGAAGCGTTCATCCGGGCGCTTTTCGCGCCTCTCACCGCGGAGAAGGAGCCCGGCGCCGTTGGCATTCACATCCGGCTTGGGGACTACAGGCGTCTCCGGGACAAGCACCGCATTCTGGACCCTGGTTTCCTGCGGAGGGCCGCAGGACGTTTATCATCCGGGAAGAACCGTCTGGTGCTGTTCAGCGATGAGCCGGACGAGGCGGCGGAGATGCTTGCGCGCGTGCCGGCATTCGGACGCTTTGCGCTGGAAATCGACCGCGGCGCTCCGTGCGAATCCCTCCGCCGCATGACGGCGATGGAGGAACTCGTCATGTCGTGTTCTTCCTTTTCCTGGTGGGGCGCGTGGCTGGGAAATACCCGGAAGGTCATCGTTCCGCGCGACTGGTTTGTCGGCGGTGTGGAAGACTACCGGGATATTTACCTGCCCCATTGGGTAACACTGTAATTCCGCCACGAACCCATACCCGTAAAACAATGAATACGAGAACCGTTACAAGCCTCTGGGTGGGCGGGGAACTTCCCCTGATGTCCGTTCTGTGCATCAAATCGTTCCTGGACCACGGCCATGCTTTCCAGCTTTTCACCTACCGGAATTACGACAATATTCCCGCGGGAACGCTTGTGCGCGATGCGCGGGATATTCTCCCGGAGGAGGCGATTTTCCATGATTCCCACAATAGCCTGGCGCCGTTTTCCGATTGGTTCCGCATGAAATTCCTTTCACAGGAAGGCGGCTTCTGGGTGGATATGGACGTCATCTGCCTGGGTGATGAACTTCCTACCTCTCCTCTCTGGTTTTGCAGGGAGTGGGCGGAGGTGGTGGCCGTGGGCGCCATGGCCTTTCCTCCCGGTCATTCCGTTCCCGCAACCCTGTGCCGCCTTGCTGAGGATCCGGCGCTCCGCGTCCCCTGGGACTCTCCGGAAGAAGTCCGGGCCAAGGAGGAACTGCTCCGCCGTGTGCCGGATGTCGCCGATCGCCGGCGCCAGGTGCCATGGGGATTTTGCGGCCCCACCGGGATGACGCGCGCGTTGCGCCACTGCGGCCTGTTTGACTGGGCCGCTCCGTCTTCCCACATGTATCCGGTCCCCTGGACGAGATGGCGCGACTGCTACAACGGCAACATACGCCTTGCCGGGCCGGAATTGTCCAATGCCTGGTGCGTCCACCTCTGGGGAGAGATGGCCAGGCGGGAGCCGGACGCCTGGGAAAATATGAGCCGCAACAGCATGGCAGGCGAGCTACTGGACCGGCATCTGCCAGGCCACGCCTGGAAGCCTGCCCCCGGGCCGCGTAAAAAAGTGAATATCCTGGTGGGCATCTGCAGCTGCACAGGCGCGGCGAACCGCCGCAAGGCGTGCCGGGAGACCTGGCTTTCCCATCTTCAGGAGGGTGTGGAATGCAGATTTTTCCTGGGGCGGCGCACTCCTTTGCCCAATGAGCCCGATGTAGTGGCCCTTTGGGTGGAGGACGATTACAGGCACCTGCCCGCCAAGGGGCTCGCCTTTTATCAATATGCCCTGGAACATTATGACTTTGAATGGCTTTTCAAGTGCGACGACGATACCTGGCTGGCGCTTGACCGCCTGGAAAGCCTCTGCGACGGCCGTTATGACCTTGTGGGCGACATGTCCCTGGCGGACAGGGGGTTCCCCAGCGGCGGAGCGGGCTACCTGATGAGCCGGGCGCTTGTGGAGGGTATTGTGGCGCACGGCGGCCGGGTTCCCGCCGTCGGGGCGGAGGATGTCATCTTCGGCCGGCTGGCGCGGGAACTGGGCGCGCGCGTCCATGCCACGCCGCGACTCTTCCTCAGCCATGCTCCGGCGCCCCACCGCCTGAATGACCAGGTGAGCGCCCATTGGTGCTCTCCGGGCAGGATGCACGGCATTGAGGCCCTTTTCCATGATGAGCCGGTGGCCGTTTATGACGCCGTGCATCCCCATTGGAGGGACGAACTCCTGTTTTTTACCCGGGGCCGTTTCATGCGCGGCGCCGGCGGCTGCACCGGGCGCTACGTCCTGCAGGACGGGCTTCTCACGCTGTTCTGGGATGACTGGGCGCCGGAAGCTCTGGAAAAAAACGGCAGCGGATTTTCCCGCGGTCCGTTCTCCCTGACCCCC
>ULRK01020195.1_pt1 | contig 15397 bp, 10 predicted proteins | sample 1955341 | NCBI WGS metagenome assembly ULRK01 (sample SAMEA4835680, study PRJEB28245) | human gut metagenome | biome: gut microbiome; material: fecal sample | place: Denmark | collected 2008
GCTGAAGTGTGTTGATAAGAGATATTGAATCCGTTCCGCTTTCCTTTCTTTGTCGTCACCACGATCACCCCATTGGCTGCCCTTGTCCCGTAAATCGCCGTTGCCGAAGCATTTTTCAGAACCGTGATACTCTCTATGTCGTTGGGACTCACTCCTCCGATAGCGGAGTTGAACATATTCATGACATCCGGGCTATTCAGCTCTGCGACTGTTATAGGCACAGAATTTTCCAGCATCACTCCGTCCAACACCCAGAGCGGATCGGCATTACCGGCTATCGTTGCCGTTCCCCTGACCCGTATTTTGGGGGCAGCGCCGGGAGCTGCAGAGGTATTCACTACCGACAGGCCTGCCAATTGTCCCTGCAGCATATCTTCGATACTGGAAGCCCCTACCATATTCAGGTCTTCTGTTTTGATAGTCGAAACAGCACTGGTCAACTGCCTTTTCTCGATCTGCTGGTAACCCGGTCACAACCACTTCTCCAATCTCTGTAACAGCATCTTTCAGAACTATATTCAACATTTCTTCTCCACGATACGGTATCTCACGCGTTTCCATTCCTACAAACGAAAATACCAGTACCAAATCGGGCAGATCCGCAACCTCCATCCGGAATTTTCCGGCATTATCCGTAGACACCCCGACCGTAGACCCCTGAATCACCACCGAAACGCCGGGCAAGGGTATTCCTTTCGTATCCTTTACCGTTCCCTGTATGACAATTTTCGGATTTTGCTGTTGTTTTACCGGACGGATGACAATCGTTTTATTCAAAAATTCATAGGAATAATCATCCTGCAAAACTTCCTTCAACAACTTACTCACCTCCATTTTACTGTCTGTCAGTTTAATTTTACGGGCAACATCCAGTTCATCGTCGCTATAGAAGATATCATATTTCAACTGTCTGTTGATGGCCGTAAAGATATCTTCCATTGTCAGTTCGTTCAGGTTCAGAGTAACAGTCCCTCTCTGGCCATAAACCGAAGCACTCACCTGAAATATGCCCAGAAAAAAGAAAAAAGTAATCAATTTCATAAGCAACAACCATTTTTTTATTTTACCTGAACGGCAAAAACAATTCAAATCCTCATTTTTTTTCATAAATTTGTAGATTGAAGTTAATAATGGCCTGTAAATCAGTCTGGCTCAAGGATCGGTTTACAGACGTTATCGATTATCGGGGATGAGAGTCGCGACCTCTTATCCCTTTTAAATTTTACTCACAACGATTTGCTTTCCTTCTACTTTAAAACGGATACCGGTAGTCATTTCCAGAAAACGCAACACCTCGGTGACCGGGCTATGCTTGTTGATGGAACCCGTAAAACGCATTTGTTTTACCTCTTCGTCCTGATAAACCATCGTAAAATCGTACCAGCGTTCTAATTTTTTGACAATCTCTTCGAAAGTGTAAGCCTTGAAATAAAACTTTCCATCGACCCAGGAAGTATATAAACCCGCATCGACCGAAACCACCTTCCTTTGGCCGGAACAGCGGCCTACGGTATATTGTTCCGAAGGCTTTAAAACAACCGTACGGCCTTGTTCCGCAATCCTGACACTTCCTTCCACCAGAGTAGTTTGCCAATAGTTGTCTTCGCGGTAAGTACTCACATTGAAACTGGTTCCCAACACCGTAATTTCTCCATTCTCAGTCGATACCTGAAAAGGAGCGGTTGTATCTCTGCACACTTTAAAAAAAGCTTCTCCGCAAAGCTGTACTTCCCGCTTACCGGCAACAAACCGGACCGGGAAACGAATCGTCGTTTCGGAATTCAGCCATACCTGTGAACCGTCGGGCAGCCTCACCATATATTCACCCCCTTTCGGTACGATCAGCGTATTATACGCTGTAATCGTGGAATCTTCCGTACTCTCGGTTTCATATTTCAGCTCTCCCCCTGACGTATCGTTGGTAATCTTTACCCCTAATTCCTCGATATCCCGAATTTCTGTCTGAGTTCCCAGGATAATTCTTTCCCCACTCGCCAATATCAATTCTGCTTTCGAAACGCCCGGTAGAATAACATCCGTCAATTCTCCCGTAACCGGAAGTGCGGACTCCCTGTTATACGTTACCCACCCCCAGACAGAAAAAAATAAAACAGTCACAGCCGCAGCATATCTGCACCAGCCGGGTACGCGCCATCCACCGGCCGTCTGTTTCTCCACCCTCCGCCAGGCCCGGTCGATATCGTACTTCTGCTTCTCCGCAGCTTTCATACTCCTGCGGGAGACCATCATTACATCCAGCATCTGCTTCAGCTGCGGATCATCGTATCCGACCGCTTCTTCCTCCTCTTTTTTATCTCTTCTCCATAAACCAGAAAGCCGTTGCCATAAATCTTCTGAAAATGGTACACTCATGACCTTTATATCTTTAATTTTATATAAAGGCAACTAAGTTTAAAAACGGGTGAGTGAAAAAGAAAAAAAGTTACTTCATCTCTTTATAAGTTGCACAAGCAATCAGTAACAACAGGTTCGAATTTTTAAATACAGCGATTTTTTCCCGGATTTCACGATAAGCTTTGGAGATATGTGATTTCACCGTATTCACCGATATGCGGAGCTCCTCGGCTATCTCCAGGTATTTTTTTCCTTCCAGACAACTTTTCATAAACACAATACGGCATTGCTGGGGTAAAGATTGAAGGATATGCTGAATTTGTTCCAACTGGGTCTGTTCTTCTTCGGAATAACCGGATTTCAACAGATCGTCCCAATATTCGGACAGTAAACGGGAATGAGTCCGTTCGACAAGTTGATGTTTCAAAATATTCAATACCCGGTGTTTGACGGCAGAAAAAAGATACCCCCGGAAGGATTCCTGCAAACGGATCGTTTCCCGGTTGTTCCAGATATAGATAAATACATCCTGTACCGCATCCTCGGTTTCACTCTTTTCGTCCAGATAAGTCCAGGCATAATGGCACAAGTCTGTATAATACTTTTGAAACAACTGCTCAAAAGCACTCCGGTCATCCTTTCTGACCGCCCCAAAAAGTTGTAAATCTGGATCTATATTTCCGAAATCGTTCATCGGGGACAAATATAAAAAGTATCTCTTTACGATCAAAGAGATACTTTTATGACAAAAGGCTTCCCGCAATCTGTCAATCGGCGATCAATTTACGGTAACGCACCCGCTTGGGCTGGATATCGCCAAGCTGTGCACGTTTGTGTTCCTCGTATTCAGAATACGATCCTTCGTAAAAGACCACATTAGAATCTCCCTCGAAAGAAAGGATATGGGTACAGATACGATCCAGAAACCAACGGTCGTGTGAGACGACAACAGCACAACCGGCAAAGTTTTCCAAGCCTTCCTCGAGAGCCCGGAGGGTATTCACATCTATATCGTTAGTCGGCTCGTCGAGCAACAACACATTGGCATCGGCTTTCAGGGTAAGGGCCAGATGAAGGCGGTTTCTCTCCCCTCCGGACAACACTCCGCATTGCTTTTCCTGATCGGCTCCGGAAAAATTAAACCGGGAAAGATAAGCACGTGCATTAATCTCTCTTCCTCCGACCCGTATCGATTCCTGACCGCCTGAGATCACCTGATAAACCGTCTTTTTCGGGTCTATATCCTTGTGCGTCTGATCAGCGTATCCTATCCGCACGGTTTGTCCCACTTCAAATGTTCCTTTATCGATACTTTCCATCCCCAGTATCATTTTAAAGAGAGTTGTTTTTCCAGCCCCATTGGGACCGATAACTCCAACGATACCATTGGGAGGAAGGGTGAAATTCAGATCATCGAACAGCAACTTGGAGCCGAAAGCTTTCGCCACATGTTGTGCTCCTATCACTTTATTTCCTAAGCGGGGACCGTTCGGAATAAAAATTTCCAACTTGGTTTCCCGTTCTTTCTGATCTTCATTCAATAATGTCTCATAGGATTTCAACCGGGCTTTCCCCTTAGCCTGTCGGGCCTTTGGGGCCATATTGATCCATTCCAATTCATGTTCCAGTGTCTTGCGGCGCTTACTGGCCTGTTTTTCTTCCAGCGCCATTCGTTGGGTCTTTTGTTCCAACCAGGACGAATAGTTACCCTTCCATGGAATTCCTTCTCCCCGGTCAAGTTCCAGTATCCAGCCGGCCACATGATCCAGGAAATAACGGTCGTGAGTAATACAGATTACCGTTCCGGCATACTGTTGCAAATGTTGTTCCAACCAATCGATCGATTCGGCATCCAAATGGTTGGTCGGTTCATCCAACAGCAATACGTCCGGTTGTTGAAGCAGCAAGCGGCACAAGGCAACCCGGCGCCGCTCTCCACCGGAAAGCGTATCCACCACCTGATCCTCGGGGGGACACCTCAGCGCATCCATGGCCCGCTCCAAACGACTGTCCAGATTCCAGGCATCCGTAGCGTCTATCTTATCCTGCAATTCTGCCTGACGATTGATAAGAGCATTCAATTTATCCGGATTTTCCAACACTTCCGGATCTCCGAACTTTTGATTGACCTCCTCAAATTCCTTCAAAGCGTCCACAATATCCTGTACCCCCTCCTGCACAATCTCCTTAACAGTTTTGCCGGATTCCAGCTTCGGATCTTGCTCCAGATACCCTACGGAATATCCCGGAGAAAAAACCACTTCACCCTGATAATCTTTCTCGATACCGGCAATAATTTTCAACAAAGTAGATTTTCCCGAACCGTTCAAACCGATAATACCGATTTTCGCTCCATAGAAAAAAGATAAATATATATTCTTCAACACTTGTTTTTGAGGAGGAAATGTCTTGCTGACCCCCACCATTGAAAAAATAATTTTTTTATCATCCGCCATAATTCATGTAATCTTAATTGTTTTCTGCCCAATCTCCGGCATCGGGTACAAAGATACAATTAAAACGGCGAATTAAATAGGTTTATAAAGTCTGTAAAGAAATTATAAACCTATATAGTCCGACACCCCCGTCCCTCTGGTTTATCTTGCCAGTAAAGGTTCTATTTTTTCCCTATCCGATGGACGGGGAGCAAAAGCATTGATGATCCTGAAATTTTCATCGATCAACAAAAAACGGGGAATGGAAGTAATGTCCCAGGCATCGCCTACCACATAAGGATCGGCCAAAACTTCCTGAATATGAGCCGGCATACCGTCTTTTTTCAATCTCTTGACCCAAAGCTTTTCATTCTGGTCGATCGAAATACCGATAAACCGGATATCCGGATACTTTTCACTCAGTTTCTCGAACTCGGGTAATTGGAACAAACAAGGCAGACACCAGGTAGCCCAAAAGTCGACATACAACACCTTTCCCTTAAAATCGCTCAGCCGCATTTCTTTCCCGTCGATATCCTTAAAAGGAATATCCGGAGCCGGCCGGCCTTCCATCAATTTTGCCCGTTCTTGCAATTTTGCCTGAAAAGAATTACGTAACTCTTTATTCCGGATCTGACGGGAAAAATCGGTATACATCCGATAATCCTTAAGCATCAAGCCCTGATCCAACAATTCTGCATTTTTTAAAACCGTCATCCATTCCCTAAAAGCCGGAGAAAGAGCAAACTGAAACACCTGAGTCTCATGGCATTCCCGTAATATATTCCGTACATCGGAGATTTCAAGATAGCGATCGGAAGCACCGATCTTCTTTAACAAAGGTTCGGCCAGTGTCGCTACTTCCCGATAAAAGGCCTGTTTCTTTTCGAGTTTTACCTCAGGAGCATCATCGTAGTTACTCAATTGCCCCACAGAGAAATAATCCAGATAAGTCGCCAGCCGACAGGCTTCCAGCCGGATTTGTTCCAATTCCCGAAATTCCGGAGTCACTGCGGTCAAATGGGCTAAGGCGTCCAGGCTGGCATCTACAATACTGTCCACCTTATAGCGGTAAACCTCGAAACTCACTTTTTCTTTAGGAAGGCCGAATTCATTTAGCTCCCGTCCTATTTTAGCGATCTCACAACCGCTCAGTTTCGCACTGTTGCGCAAATAGTTATTGGCTTCTATTCCTTTACCGTTAAAAGTGGTTTTCGTAGTATTCCGGTTGAAAATAATCTCCAGATCATCGCCCGGAGTCAAATACAAGGTATTATGTCCCACTTTATAATAGGCCGGTTGTTTTAATTTCAATTTTAAATCGAAACGGCCGTTGGAATCGAGTATAATTTCTATCGTCCTATCATGATAGACTTCTGCTGCGATCCCATCACTATTCATCGATACCCGGTCCAATCCGAATTGTTTCAGCGAACCGGATATCTTCACTACTCCGGCCTTTGCCGATAAAGAACAAGAAACCAGTAACAGTATAAGTAATTTTATGATTTTCATAGGATAAATATTAAATTATTCAACAGCCCTCCAGCTCATTTTTTTGATTTTCATAAGCCCTTCCCAACATGATTTTTCGTCCGCCTCGAGTTCTACCTTATCCGGATTCACTCCCTGGATATATTTTTGCAGTTTTCCTCCGGTTGTCGCATTGTAAGTCGCCACATACAGCGGATTCGCATTCGGTTCGATCGCAGTATCACAATACAGCATCGTAATCGGATCACCCATATCGAAAGTGTAATGCCGTTCATTGCCTTTATTGTAATCGTAAGCATGCAAAGTTGCACCTACGGCATAATACACCACTGTTCTCCGGGAAGAAAAGGCATAAAAATCGGCCTTATCGAAATCTACAGCCCCCGCACCGATCGTATAACAATTCAATTTCGTCGGTCCGGAACCGACTGCCCGGAATTTATAGAGATAATAGGCCCCGGCCGGATCTTTCAGGATAGCGAACGAATTACCGTTAGAGCTCCCGACATCCAGGGTATTTTCCCCATAAACCAGAGTCCGTCCCGTCGTTCCCTGGTTCCAGGGGAACGGATCTCCTGCCTGATCTTCCAGCAAATCGGAAACAGCGATACTGTTCTTCACTGTCAGAAAACGTCGATTCTCCACATCAAACCATAAAAAACCACCCGAATAGCTATTCAATGTATAGAACAGATAAGGAAAAGCTTTATAGTAGGTATTCTGATCCGAAGTCAGACAATTCACCGGATTATTATAATAATCCCCTCCCATCAATAACGTACTGGCATTGAAAATATATCCGTTATTACATACGACTGTGCGATAGTAGCTAGACCCGCCGTTCTTACCAGCCTTATCTTTCACCCGCGGAATAATATCTACCGGTACGAATTCCGTGTCGAACGTCCGATCCATAAACAATAATTTACCGAACACATCACTTTCCGAACCGGCAAAAGTTTTACGATCCATGGAATAAGCCTGGGACCCGGTCAATACCCATAACTTGATATAGTTACTGTTTCCTGCCGCTCCTGTATGGATAATATCCACCGGATTTTTCAGGACCGGCAGCCCGCTGTTTTTCAATAATTCTTTGTATAAAACCGTATCTTTCACCATCGACAACATCTGCACATCTGCCTCTCCCTGAGCATTTTCACCGATCAGCAAGATACCTTTCGAATAAGCGGTTCCTACTTTCAATGTAGAAGTAGCCACCGTCACGACACCGGTTTGCCGGTCAGTCACCCTGAAATACAATACATAATCATTACGCGGTGCTAATTCAACCCGATAGTTCAATATCCGTTCCGTACCGATCAACTCTGTCGAATTATAAGCCACGTTAGCCCTCCATTCATAAGCAAAACGGGTGGTATCCCCGATATTTCCTTCCGTTACCGTCACCGTAGGATCGATTTCCAGCACACTTTCCCGGTAAACCGTTTCATAAACCGACTCCACCCCCTCTATGTTCACCTCACAAATGTCGTGATAATCGTACGAGCCTTTGTCATCATAGCATGCCGTCAACCCTAATGTGAATACAATAATATATACTAATCTTTTCATAATTATTTCTGTTTAATCGTAATAACCCTCTTCCGGTACCCAGGGTACACCTACTTTCGATAACCAGGGACAACCGCTGAACCACATCAAACGCCCATCCTCTTCCAAAACCGGTTTTTTGTCATTGTAGCATTGGATCAGATAGGTGGACATAGATTTATATATCAGCATTTGCAATGCACTCGGCATAGTTTCATTACTCATAAAATCATTATACGTCAAATTAAAACGCTCACAAATCAATTCCAGTTTTTTCCGGCTGAAAGCGCCCCAATTTCCGGATTCATACCCTCCATTATAGGGAGAAACGGCAGTACCGACCCAAACTTTAGGCTCTACCATAAAATCAGCAATACGCAAGGTATGTAATGAAGCATCGAAATGCTCATACACCGGCCCGGTCCGGTGTGAACCGATCAAGGCATCCCATTCCGGGAAAGCCAGAGAAAAATATTCGTTAGCCACCAATCTCAAGCCCAATCTCTGTTCTTTTTCCTGCAAGATATCGGTACGTATCAGGCGGACTTCCACCTCAGCGGCTGACTCACCGGCCTTGATCACACCTTCACGGGTCAAGGGCAGATAATCCACATTTTCCGTCAGATCGGTACTATCGGGATTGACTTCCACCAGAAAAATCCGGTCATACGTTTTCACCGGCCCGGTAGCCATCACCTTCACCGACAGCGTTGCGGTATCTCCCGGCAAACTGATAAAATTGACATTCGTATAAGGTTGGTAAGGCCAAGTTTTTTCACTGCCCCAGGAATCTCCCCATTGTACGGCAAAATAAACTCCTTCCAATCCTTCATAATCCATCAGGTCCTTTTCACAACCCGACAACATCAAAGGTAAAATCCATATATAATATAAAATTCTTTTCATAATCATTCATTTGAAATATCTGTACTACTGATTCGTTGATCGGTTTCGCTTTCCGGAAGCGGAACGACATACTTGGTCAGTTCTACGTTCTTCGTTCCTGTAGCCTGATTTCCATCGGGGATATTTACCATTTCCTGGCGTTTATAGAAAAAGAACAGTTGCCCCTCACCCAACATTTCTTTTTTATATTCATTCGCCAGAATATTGATCCGGTTGTCTTCCGTCAGGGCAAGGCTGTTACAGTTTCTGGCATTACGGAAAGTGTTCAGGTAAACGGAAGCTTCGCCCAGCTTACAACATTCAACCGCAATCAGATACATTTCGCTCATCCGGATCAGAGGAATCATATATTGCCGGCTGGCCGTCACATTATCCTGCTTTTCGAATTTACGATGATAGAGTACCGAAGTTCCGTTTTTATTATAAGTAGACCAAACCGAATAACGATAATCATTCTCATTATCGTATAAATCATCTCTCCGGGCAGTACCGGCTAAGGTGAGAATACTGGTCGACTCGAGTGTCGGAGCAAACAAATCCTCATGTAATTTTTCCCGGGAAGAATGATAGGTGCCGAACAATACTTCGGAATAAAATACCCGGTCGGGATTCGATGAAGTAGCTTCACTATTCGTTACAAAAGGGAAAAATTCCGCCCCTTCAGCCTGTCCTTCGGCAATTACTTCTTTGGCCGTAATAGCAGCCTTTTCTTTATCCCCTCCCCAAAGCTGAACCCGGGCCATCAGGCCCTTTGCTGCAAAATAATTCATCCGGAAACGCCGGTAATTCAAATCTGTATCGGAAAATTCCTCTTCCACAAAATAAGGATCCGTATCTTTCAGCAAACCGACAGCATTTTTCAGATCGTCGAGAATCAATCCGATGACTTCCGATCCGGACAGTAAAGGAGTAACCGTCTGATCCGAATTCGTCTGATAAGGAATACTTTCTTTATCCAATTCGGAGGTCAGGGGACCGAACAGACGCAACATATCAAAATGAAGCATAGCCCTTAAAGCCAAAGCCTCCCCTTTGATCGACCCCTTCCAGACAGGCGAAAGTCCGGCTTTATTTTCATCACATTTTTCGATAATCGTATTGCAACAGGCAATCACCGCATAGCATTTCTGCCACATGTTATCGAACAGGGCCTTCTCATCGTTTCCGGTATAAACCAAACCTCCATAGTTATAGAAAGCATGCGACGAAGAAGCAACACTGTAATACTGTCCCATCACATCCAAAGCACCGGCAGTCAGGTTTCGGCCATACAATTCATTCGTATTCAATTCAATATACACCCCGTTCAATGCCTTCACAAATCCCTCCCGGTCATTGAAAAGCATCTCCTCCGACAAACGATCCGAAGGCGTCACATTCAGCCATGACTCACAGGAATAGAAGGATAGCAGAAGTAAAGCCAGACCGTATTTGATGATGAAATTCAACTTTTTCATTTTCATTCGTTTTAATTTAAAATCTTAATCCCAAAGACATGGATACCGAACGGGCAAAGGGATAATCGATACCCCGTTCATTTTTCACGGTTGAAATCCGGAAAATATCGTTCATATAAGCTCTTACCGTCAATGATGAAGCGCCGACCGATTTCAGCCATTTTCCCTGGCTCTCGTACCCCACCGATATAGACTCTCCTGAAAAGACGTTGTTGTCGGCGACAAACCGGGAAGACATCGGCGTATCGGCTGTCGTTGAAATCGCCCGGAATTTAGCATTATCGCCCGGTTCTTTCCAACGATCGTACAAAGCCCGCTTATCCTGATTATAGTGGACATCACTGAACGAAATATTTTCTACCTTATTGTACAAGGTCTCCATAAAGATCTGCCCACCCAACCGGTAACGGAAATTGGCAGAAGCCGAAAAACCTTTATAGTAAAAAGACATGCCGACAACCCCTTCCAGTTTCGGATCACTATTTCCTACGACCACCTCATCCTCGACATTATAAGCAAAACTCTGGGTACCGTCTTTATGCAAAAAGATCTCACGTCCCGTAGCCGCATCTATTCCGGCAGAGCGGACAGCCCATAAATCCGAAGGACTTCCGCCATCGTAATACCGCAACATATTCTTGGTCTTATTTTCATCATTGAACCGGGACAGATAGGAACTGACATTCCGGTATTCCGAAGTCAGATGCCGCAAGGTCGCGTTTACCTGCCAAAGCAAGTGTTCTTTTTTCAACAAAGCATAATTCAGCACAACCGTATATCCTTTCGTCACCTGTCCGCCGACATTAGCCGGAACGGAGGTACCTCCCGTAGACGAAGGAACTCCGGTATAAACCAACAACGGATCGGTTTTCTTTGAAAAATAATCGAAATTCACCCGCAAACGGTTATTAAACACCACTAAATCCAAACCGATATTCCGGTCCAGCGTTTTTTGCCACTCCAGGTCCGGATTTCCGAAATTATTGATGATAGCGCTGACTCCCCAAGGATTGGTGTGATGATTATTATAGGTATAAATTTTCATCGCAATATAAGCATCGAAGTTCTGGTTTCCGGGATTTCCGATCGAAGCCCTCAGTTTCAGCATATCCAGCCAACCGGCCCCTTCCAGAAAATGTTCGTTGTGGATATTCCATCCAAGTCCCACCGACCAGGTATTGGTAAAAAGTTTGTTCACCCCGAAAATGGAAGCCCCGTCTGCCCGCCAGTTGGCATCCAGCAAATAACGGTTGTCATAAGCATAACCGAGATTCACATAATAGCTGGCCGTCCTTTTCTTAACATCCTGATATACTTTTTTATCTGGATTATATTCCTGAGCAAAAGAAGGGTTGGAAAATTCATCGTCGATAAATCCCCGCATAGTATATCCGTTCAGATTCGAAGTCGACTGGGTAAAACGCATTCCGGCCACCGCATTTACCATATGCCGTTCTGCCAGTAATTTTCCGTAGGTAACACTCAAATCACCGTCATAACCGAAAACGTGTTTTTCCGATTCCGTATAGGCCCCTTTCTCATTATCTTCCTTACCCACAAATTCCGAATTGAAAGGCGAAGAAAATTTCTCTGCCTGCTCGTTGGATTTATTCACCCCTATCCTCGCCCGGATCCTCAATTCGTCTATTACCCGCCAATCGGCTTCAAAGTTGTTGGTTATCCCTAAAGTATGGGTACGATCGAAATTTGTATTAGACAAATCGTAAAACGGTCCGTATACATTTTCGTTTATTATTCTAAAGGTATTTATATCAAAATAAGAAAAAGACTCCAGCACTTTTACAGGTTCTCCGTTTTCGTCCGTTTTCCGGTAATACGGATTGGTTTGGGCGAATCTTTTAAAAGAAACGCTCTCCCGTTCTGCCCTGGTATAATCCACATTCAAAGAATTGGTAAAAGCTACACGGCCTTTCCGGTAAATGAGCCGGACATTTCCATTCAATACATCCCGGTCCGATCCCTTCATCACTCCCTGGGTTTTTCCGTAACTCACCCCGACACCATAACGCATCACTCCGTCGCCACCTTCCAGAAACAAATTGTGTTTGTGTGTCGTAGCAAAACGCAGGGGCTCGTTCATCCAGTAGGTATCCACCCCTCTCCGCACTTCCTGCAAACGCATATTATATTTTCTTTCCTGCTCGACACTTCCCAAATACCCGTCCGGTCCCCAGCTTTGATAAAGTCCGGAAAGCAATTCGAACTGCAATTTTTCCTCGGCATTCATCAAATTATAATCCGACAGATCGGCAAAAGTAAAATTCAGGTTACCGGTATAATTCAATCTCAGCTGCCCGGCTTCGGGAGCTTTCGTTTCTACGACCACGACTCCATTGGCTGCTTTCGATCCATATATAGCGGTAGCGGCTGCGTCTTTCAGCACAGTAATACTCTGTACCCGGTCCATACTCAAATCACTGATCGTCGCCAGAGTCGACTCGAAACCGTCGAGGATAAATAACGGTTGGTTGGGATCGGTATTATATTCTTCGGTCAAACCGATTACACTGGTTTTCCCCCGGATTTCGATATTGGGCAAATGGTTGGGGTCCGAACCGAAATCATTGTTTTCGATAATGGCAAACGAAGGATCGAGTGTCTTCAGACTTTCGAGTACATTCGAGTTACCGATCATCTTCAGCTCTTTATTGGTAAATGTAGCCGACGAACCGGTAAAGCTTTCTTTCTTTCGGGTAAAAATACCGGTCACCACTACTTCGTCCATCTCGGCCACTTCTGTAACCAAGGTGATATTCAATTCTTTTTCTCCTTTCCATCTCACCGCTTTCTTTTCCATACCGATAAACGAATATACCAATGTCAATTCCTTCATCTCAGGCACAGATAAGACATATTTTCCGTCAGTATCGGTCACCGTACCCAGCGAAGTACCCTGAATCTGTACCGTTACTCCCGGTAGCAAACTGCCTTTTTCATCCGTCACCTTACCGACAATTTTCACTTCCTGAGTTTGTTTCTGCGGTACACTTTTCTGTTCCCGGATAATCACCAGATCATCTTCGATCAGGAAAACAAAGGGACTTCCTTTCAAACAATCTTCCAAAACTTCTTCGAGGCCCACCCCTTTCAAATCCACCGAAACCGGTTGGAATTGTTTCACTGCATCACTGTCATATACAAACTTATATTCGCTCACTTGCCTCAAATATTGAAACACATCCGCCAAAGAGGCTTTTTTCATCGAAATGTCGAATTTTTTCTGTTGTGAATAGACTGCTGCCTGTAAATTCAGCGAACACACGAGTAGAATCAACACCGTCTTCATCATAATCAACATACGGGGTAATTTCGTGAGTACGAAACTACCGTTCCTTAAATTTTTTTTCATACATTTGTAAATAAAGTTAATAATACGCTCTACTCCCCACGAAGGAGTATCGATATGTTAATGTAAAGCAGTACATGTGCCCGCATGTATTGCTTTTTTAATATATCCTACTGTTCGATAACCACCGTTTTTCCGCTTACCCGAAACCGTACCCGCCCGGTCTTTTCAAGCTTCGATAAAATGGTAGCGATATTTTCATACCGCTGAATATCCAAAGAAAAATGGGCTTCCTTCAAATCCGGTTTGGCGAAAAAGAATTCCACATCATACCACCGGGCCAGTTTGGTCATAATTTCCTCGAGCGATGCCTCGGTAAAATGGAATAGTCCGTTAGTCCAGCCGATATAATCTTCCGCCACCACCTGTTTCAGAGTAAACCGGCCTGCTTCCACCGACAATTGCTGATCCGGCTGTAATACCTGAGTTTTATCCCCGACAGCTACTTCTACTTTACCCCTGACCAGCGTAGTCGTTACCCGGGAATCCTCCGGATAAGCTTCCATATTGAAAAGAGTTCCTAATACTTTTACCGCCAAATCAGCCGTTCTCACGACAAAAGGCTGTTCCTCCTTCCGGGCTACATCGAAACAAATTTCTCCCTCCATTTTCACCTCCCGCAGCTCCCCCGTAAAACGGACGGGATAAGTCAGGCGAGACTCCGAATTCAACCACACCCGCGTTCCGTCGGCCAAAACTAATTCGTATTCTCCTCCACGCGGTACAACAATCGTATTCCATTCCGCTTTTTCTTCCCGATCCTCCTTCCCGGCATCGTATTTCACCATTTTTCCGGTCGTTACAATCGTAGTTCCTCCCGCAACAGCAATCGTTTGGCTCGAAGAGTCGCCTATACTCACCTGCTCTCCGTTTCCTAAAATCAGTGTCGCCCTAAAACCTTTCGTCCCCCCTGATGTTCCGGCAACCACCGGTTCGGCAACAGGCTCTCTCATCCATAAAAATGTTATACCCAAACAAATAACCACACAAGCAGCTGCTACTGTTACCCACCAATTGAATACCCGCTTTTTCCGGAACAGTTTTTGTTCAAATCCTTCCCATTCTTGCTTTAGCTCCAAATGATCCGGATAATCAATATCCCGAAGCAATCTTTCCCGGATTTCCATATACTCCCTTGCATGCTTTTCAGAAGAGTTTTTCCACACTTCCAAATCCTCCACCTCACGTCCAGAAAGCACTCCGATCAATTCGCATGCAATCAACCTGGCAATTTCATATCGTTTTTCTAATCCTAGCATTGCTTCAATCAATTATTCAATATTCAATTCTTTTTCTCATTTTTTATATATAACGATCCAATTTAAAAAACGGGTGAGTAGAAAATCCAAAAACTGGATTGAAAGCCAGGCTGCTTCTAATTTATAAAAAGTTGTCCGAATTATGATTTTGTTATTTAATTTGTTATATTTGCAAAAGAATTACAAATTTGGAGAATAAAATGGTACTTGAAATTCGTTTGAGCAACTTCTTCTCAATTAAAGATGAGGTGGTACTGGATATGCAGGCAGCAAGCATACAGACCAAAAAAGCAAAGGAACTTGAAGAAAATACATTTGTATGCGGTAATGAGCGCTTGCTTAAAACTGTTGCCATTTATGGTGCAAATGCCTCAGGAAAGAGCAGTGTTATCAAGGCTATTCGCGCTTGTGTGGGAATGATATTCTCATCTCACAATTACAACGAGAATACGATATTTGCCTTTACTCCATTCAAATTCGGGAGCATTGGCAAACCAAGTACATTCTTCATTCGCTTCCTTCTTGAGGGTATCGAATATGAATATTCTTTTGAACTCAATAAAGTTGAGA
>ULRK01000299.1_pt1 | contig 15285 bp, 10 predicted proteins | sample 1955341 | NCBI WGS metagenome assembly ULRK01 (sample SAMEA4835680, study PRJEB28245) | human gut metagenome | biome: gut microbiome; material: fecal sample | place: Denmark | collected 2008
AATCCCTTGTTTTCTACTTTTCCCAGGTTCTCGGAAACGGTAGTGAAACCGGTCGAGGGGGCAATTCCTACGCTGGAAACCAAATCTTTCGTGATGGATTTATAAAAATCCATGCGGATATCCACTCCCATGAATACGGCATCCAACCCGATGTTGTAATCCAGTTTCTGTTCCCATTTCAGGTCGGGATTTTTCATGTTTTGCAAGTAGGAACCGATGGCTCCACGATAGCGGTCGGCGGTATAGTACCCGTTGATGGCGATAGATTTGTTGTTCTGGAAATTCTGGTTACCCGTCGTTCCAATGGAAGCGCGCAGTTTCAGCGTGTTTAACCATTCTACATTGCTCAAAAAAGCCTCCTTGTGGAGGTTCCATCCGATACCCGTACTCCAGAATGTAGCCCAGCGCTTGTCGTTTCCAAACATGGAGGAACCGTTGGAACGAAGGGTGAAATCGAACAGGTATTTGTCCAGATAGGTATAAGAAACGGTGCCCAGGATACCGATGTCGCGTTTGGTCTGGGAAATCCCTGATGGGCGCTTGTCTTTCATGTATTGAGTGGCGAACATAATGTCGTTCATGTTGTCGGACGGGAAGCCTTCCGTATAGTTGATGACCTCGGAAGAGATGGTCTCGGACAAGTTGTAGCCCAAGTTAACGAACAGATTGTGCTTTTCGTTGAACTGCTTGTACCAGTTCAGCAACAATTCACCGGAAAGGGTCGAGCTTTTTCCGTTATTCACCTGATAAGAACCTTTGCGGACGGCGTTTTCTCCGGTGTAGTTGGCAAATTTGGAATGGGAGGCCGGATAGAACTGGTCGGCATCGTTATTCTTTACGGTGATGCCTAATTTCCCGCGTAACCTTAACCCTTCAATGATGGTCCATTCCAGGGAGGTGTTGTTGATGAATTGGCGATAACTGGAAGTCAGCGAAGTGCCTATTTCCCCGTCGCGGTAAGGATTGGGACGATCCCCGATTTGTATGGCAAGCAATCCGTTTTCATCATACATATCCTCGTAGGGATTCAGTACGGCATAAGTGCTGAAACTGCCGTAAGGCGTGTCCTCCGATTTGTTTTGGGTAAAAGAGGCTTGGTTCTGGAATCTTAGTTTGTTTTTGTAATTATATTGCAGATTGAATGCGCCGCTCAAATTTTCACGTCCGGACTTTTTCATAATACCGACATTGTTAGAATAAGAGAAGTTCAAGCTGGTGCGCAGTTCATCTTTTCCCAATTCAATCATGAGGGAATGCTTGTGGCCGTAACCGAATTGTACCGGTTTGGAGAGCCAGTAAGTATCCAGTCCCTCCAACGCTTTTTTGCGAAGCGCGTAATATTTCTTCATGTCATTCGGATTATTGACATCATACACCCCCTCTGTAAATTCCACATCCAATTTCTCCAAGGCGTTGCACAAGTCATAACTCGACAAATCCGGCATGTTCAAATCCAAACTCCCTGTATAACTGAAACGCGGTTTGTTGGAATCCAACCGCTTGGTTTCAATGACCACCACGCCGTTAGCCGCTTTCGACCCGTAAATGGCTTTGGCGGAGGCGTCTTTCAGGATAGTCAGGCTTTCCACCCGCTGCATGTCCAGATCAAAAACCGTTTCGGCAGACACTTCAAATCCGTCCAAGATAAACAAGGGCTGGTTCGGTTTGTTCTCGTAATTCCCCTTCAGATCGCTGTCTATTTCCCCGCCCGGGAACGATGTCCCTCCACGCATATTCATCTCAGGCAGGGCATTCGGATTGGACCCCATGTCCAGATTGTCCATGACAAAGACCGTCGGGTCCAAGTTTTTCAGACTCTGAAAAATATTCGTGTTACCCACGCGTTTCAGATCATCCCCCTTGACCACCGTGGCGGACCCCGTAAAACTTTCTGCTTTACGTTCCATGATACCCGTCACAATCACCTCATCCATTTCCTTGACATCTTCTTCCAGTACCACTTTGATATCCGTCTGACCGGTATATTTCACCTCCTGTGATTTCATACCGATAAAGGAAAAAAGAAGTACAACATCTTTCATCTCCGGAAATGAAACCGTAAATTTTCCGTCATTGTCCGTAGAAATGCCCAAGGCGGAGCCTTTCAACAAAACAGTCACTCCCGGCAACGGATTTCCTTTCACATCCTTCACCGTACCTTTTACCGTAACCTGTTTCGGTTGAGGCAACTGATTTTTGACAGGCCGGATAACCACCGTATTGTCAATCAGACGGAAACTGTACCCTTCTCCCAGTATCTGCTTTAAAGCCTCTTCCAAGCTAGCGTTCTTGCATGATACAGACACTTTCCGGTTCACGTTCACTTCCCGGTTACTGAAAAAAAAGTCCAGATTGGTCTGTCCCTTTAGAGACTCAATAGCCTCCTCACACGCCACATTTTCCAGTTCCAGATTGATACGATAAACTTGCGCATTGGTGACCGCACTCACCCGTAACAGCCCCAATAAAATTAAAAACACGGTTAATTTCATAAGCCGCAAGGTTTTAATAAAAAAAATCATAATTTTGTATTTGTAGGTTTAACAAATCCGGACCTCCACTGCAATTTGTGTCCGGTAGATAAAAAACTCTATGGACGGCGACTGCTGCAACAGTTGCCGTTTTTTCTTAACGTCGGCAAATCTTCACTTCACGGCCATTCACCTGAAATTTCACATCTGTCGTCTCCTCTATCATTTCAATTAACTGACTCAATTGATGATAGCGTTTCATCACACCCGTAAAGCGATAATAACGCACCACCACATCCGGAAAACCGATCTCCACATCGTACCATCTCTCCAATTGCCGGGCTATATTCTCCATCGTCATATTGCGGAATACAAAACGCCCCTCTTTCCAGCCGGTTATTTCTTCCACATTCGCATCGGATACGGTCAACACATTGTTGTGCAACAACGCCTGTTTTCCCGGCTCCAATACACAAGTCTGCTTAGTTCCCCCGACGGATACCCTCACCCGTCCCTCGACGAGGGTTGTCATCCATTGCCCGTTATCCCGATAAGCGTTGACATCAAATTGAGTTCCCAAGGCTTCAATCTCTAAAGCACCGGTTTCCACCCGGAAAGGTTTCGTTTCGTCTTTAGCCACTTGAAAATACGCCTCACCTTTTAAAAATACCCGTCTTTCGTTGCCCGTAAAATTCACGGGAAAACGCAATTCCGACTCTGAGTTCAACCACACCTGCGTACCGTCGGCCAATACCATACGGTATTCACAACAACGGGGAACCGTCAGTGTATTGTAAACCAAATCGGCATGCGATACGTTTTGAGGCTGATAAACGACAGAACGTCCTGTATCTATCAGAATCCCAACACCATTTTCCCGCAGCACGGAATCCTGGGCCAGTTGCTGCACATGAACCACCCGACCGTCATTCAGGAACAACCGCACCTGATTCCGGGCAACCGGACCCGGTATGAAATGCTGTTCCGGCCGGGAATACTGAAAATAAAAAAACAAAACAATACCTATAAGGGCAGGCAATAAAACAACGGCCACACGCTCCCAACGCCGGATAAAATTCCGCCGCCGGGAAATGCGCACATATCTGTAAATTTCCGTCCACATACGTCCTTTATCGGGTCGGCAAGACTCTCGGCTCAATTTATCCATCTGACGTAAAACAGTCACAAACTCCTCATTTTCAGCCAATTTCTTTATTTTATCCCAATCTCCGGAGGAAGCCTTACCTTCTAAAAATCCAATTAACCGCCTATGTAAATCACTATCTTTCATGTCATTAACATTGAGAAAACGTCCGATAATATTTGTGGTTTTTTCACAAATATTATCGGACGTGGTAAGCGATGAAAACATCACGATAAATGATGAGAGTGATGAAGAATGGCTGGAGAAATAAAAAAAGGAAATGGTTGATTTTCAAAAGAAAAAAATAAAAGAAAAGAATTTGTCCACAAGTGGACAAAAAACAAAAACCCCGTAGGGACAACTGACTTTATAAACTTTAAAAACTTTTGACAAAAAAAACGGACGTTTTTTTTGGTCTTTCAAAAGAAAAGACAGGTGAAACCCAAAACAGGGTGAAAAGAATAAGAAAAAAATGAAAAGAAAATAAAAAAAACAGCGATTTCTATAACAATTGTTCGAAAAACAAGAGAATCACGATGTATTCCCGCTCTTTCAAATCAAAATCGAACCGCAACTTTGCGTATGCACTTTTAACCTGGGTTTTTACCGTATTCACCGAAACATCCAGCCGCTCTGCCACCTCACGATATTTCAATCCCTCCACACAAGCCAATATAAAAATCTCCCGGCATTTTTCCGGCAAACTGTCCACAAAAGCCCGGAGTCTCTTCCGCAGGCTCTCCAATTCCTCGGAATCAAACTCCTCTCCTTCGTCAATTTCAGAGTTCTCCGACTGAAATTCCTGTTCATACCGATTTCGGACACTCCTGTGTTCTAAATAATTTTTACAACCATTTACCACCGAACGGGTAAGATAGGCGGCAACAGAAACAGAAATATCCAACTTCGCCCGATTGTCCCAAAACCGGATAAACACCTCCTGCACGACATCTTCAGCCACCTGCGAGTGATGCACATATCCCAAGGCCCTATAATACAGCAAATCCGCATACTCCTGAAAAAAGTATTCCAAGGCAGAAACATCTCCTTGCTGCATGTTCCTGAATAATGACAACTCTTCTGACACGAATATTACTTTGGCATAAATTCCAATTTCACAAAAATAGTACTTTTTCTTTGATTGTCAATGTATGAATACAAAAGAGCCGGAACGACTCATCCGGCCATCACCACCAAATACTTTGTCTGTTTCCGGGAAACATTTACATCCCTAATCTTCAAAACCAGCTTACCGTCTCCGGACATTCAGACCGGCAATCAAACGTTTAAATTCGGCGGACTGATGTTTGTTCTTGCTTTTCAATCGGACGATTTACAATTTATATCCCGCAATGGCTTCCGTGAGAGATTGGAGATATTTTCCAAAAGAGTGCAGGATCTTGATAAATGTTTAGGCATGGATGATGCATTATTTCTAAAATATTTAAATGAAAAGAAAGCGAAAGTATATCATCATTTATACAAGGAAATATACGTTTATTTTTTTTTCTTTCTATTCCGATTCCGGGTTTTATACCGTCAGACCGGGTCGCCAATTCCGATCACCGGAAACGAATAAGCAAGGAAACCTATATTTTCTTGGGAATAAGGGAGTCATGGAGAGAAGAAGAGTAAACTTTAATTCTACCTTTCCCCAATTCTCCGTTCTTCGCTTTTCCAAACCTACGGTACCCCAAATTTAACCGAATCGAAATAATTTATTCACCAGGCTGTAATTTCTCTGTTCTTACTTTGCATTGAAAAATAAGGGAAATCACATTGAATAAAAAAAGAATATGAAAATTACAATTTTATTTTTAGCACTTATCGCATTAGGGTTCTCGGTAAAAGCTCAACGGATGGCTCTGGCCGATAACAAGACACATGGAACGACTACAGCTTCAGCCAGTACTCCTATACCGGCGAAAACTCCTCAATTTGTATTCACCAATTATGGGATCGACCTGAATCATGCAGACCTGAAAGAATATCCCCAGCACTTCCTCGGGGATCGGATTGCCCGCAAACTGTATGCTACTCAGAAAGTATACGTTCGCCGGCATACAGCAACGGTAGGATTCACCGATAACACGATGGAAATCTATAAACCCGCGATTTATAACTCGGTTATGAAGCTGGACAGTTATTTCAAAAAAGCAGTCCGCCGGCAGGAAATCAACGAACAAACAGCTACGGCAGAACTATCGAAATGCCTGGATGCAGCCTTTGTCGCTTACTATGAGGAAGAAACCGGAGAGCTCGAAAAAGCCCTGAAAAAGGCCAAATCTCCTGAAGAAATATTAACTGTTTTCAATTCTATCTTAATCAAAGAATAAATCATGAACCTGACAATTTGTTTATCGGCAGCATTTCTGATTCTCAGTAATGCTGCTTTCTGTATGCCTATCCGTGGACAGGTAAAAGCAGGAAATAAAGGATTATCCCATGTCGTCATCACCGACGGAATAAATTTCACCCAGACAGACACAAAAGGGAATTTCCTACTCGACACCGACCAGGAAGCCCGTTTCGTTTACCTCCTGACCCCGGATGGATATGTGGGCGATTACCAATCGGGAACTCCTGAATTTTATCTGCCTTTGGATCCGGAAAAAGAAGATTATATCTTCCAGCTGACCGAGACAGGAAAAAGGAGTCATCATATCCTGCTAGCCATCGCGGACGTACAAACCAAAACGGATGAACAGTTCCAGCGTTTCCAGACCCAAAGTATTCCCGACCTGCAAGAGATGATTGCAAGTTATCCCCCGGCTACACCGGTCACCGGAATCAGTCTGGGAGATATCGTCTGGGATCATTTCGAACACTTCCCGGTCTACAAAAAAGAAATGGCCCGACTAAAGATACCTTTCTATCCCGTTATCGGTAATCATGATCATGATAAGGAAATCTTGTCGGACAAAGCTTCTGCCCACACCTACGAAAAATATTTCGGTCCGGCTTATTACGCTTTTCAATTAGGAAAAGTCTATTGCATTGTACTCGACAACATCCTCTACGAGGGAAATAAAAAATATACCGAAGCCCTGACGGAGGAACAAATTCAATGGGTAGGCCAACTTTTAAAGTACCTTCCGGAAAATGCTCCAATCCTCATCGCCACCCATTCCCCTTTTTATTATGCTGACCGGGGTATCATCCCCGGCGGAGAAGAATTGTTCGGTATTTTGAAAAACCACCCTGTCAGTCTGATCTCAGGGCATACCCACCTGAATTCCAACCATGAAATCAAACCCGGTATTATCGAACACAATATAGGAGCCATCTGCGGAACCTGGTGGACAGCCGATGAAAATCGTGACGGTACCCCTAACGGTTATGATGTTTTCGAAATTACAGGCTCGGAAATAGAATGGTTTTATAAATCCGTAGGCCATGAGCGCAACTGGCAATTTAAAGTATTTCCCCGGGGAACTGTGAAAGAAAAACCGAACAGCGTCATTGCCAAGGTCTGGAACTGGGATAAAAAATGGCAGGTGAAATGGTATGAAGACGGAGCCGCTAAAGGGGCAATGCAACGTTTTAACGGCTATGATCCCGATTATCTGGAATATGTCGGCCGATTGAAGACCGAGAAATATACCCAACCCCAGGAATCTTTCTTTTATTTTGAAGCTACTCCATCTGAAAAAGCCCGGGAAATCGAGATCGAAGTCACCGACCGTTTCGGACATATTTTCCCCCGGCAAAAAGTGGTACTTTTCCCCGATAAATAAACCTTCCGGCCATGAAACCGGTATACTCCCACAGCCTCCGGTATAACTCATTCAACAATAAAACAGCCGGAAAACAGAACAGGGGATGGTCTGGAAAAACCGTTGTCTGACCGGCACAAAGCCGCCGGATACAGTTTGGGGAAGCTATCACTTCCCCTCCAATTTTCACAACAAAGCTACCGGTCCGGCTTTAAAAGCTGTAGGCCTACAATCTATAAGCCCCTCCGGAGGCCCTGTCCCTGTCCGAATTTTATTTCCGGTCCAGCAGCAATAACTCTTCAAGATGTGTCCGGTCATTCCAAAGCCGGGGCACTTTGTGTTGTCCTCCCAGTTTACCTTTCTCTTTAAGCCAGTCGTTGAAAAGTCCGGGACGGGCGATATGCAGGCGTAAACGCTCCAGAGATAACAACCGTTTGGCTTCATAATCGGAATTTAATTTTTGAAGTTCCTGATCCAGGATACCGGCAAAATACTCCGGATCGGCAGGAGGTGTATTGAACTCGATCAACCATTCGTGAGCGCCTTTTTTCCCTTCTTCCATAAAGACAGGAGCCGCAGTAAATTCGTAAACATCTGCGCCGGTCTCTGCACATGCCCGTTTGAGCGCTTCTGTTGCATTATCGATGATCAGTTCCTCTCCAAAAGCATTGATAAACAATTTTGTGCGACCGGTAATCCTAAACTTATACGGTTTAACCGAAGTAAATTGAATGGTATCTCCGATCATATAACGCCATAACCCTCCATTGGTCGTAATGATAAGCGCATAATTGACCCCGGTTTCCACTTCTTCCAATAATAAAGTCCGGGGTTTGGTTTTACCGAGCTCACTCATAGGAAGAAATTCATAGTAAACCCCATAGTCCAACATCAGCAACATAGAAGCATCTTCCGGATCATCCTGTAAACCGAAGAAACCTTCCGAAGCGTTGTAGGTTTCCAGATACTTCATCTTAGGATCGGGCAGAAGACGTTTGTATTGTTCCCGGTAAGGAATAAAACTAATCCCACCATGAATAAACAACTCCAGGTTAGGCCACACTTCATGCAGGTTGCTTTTTCCTGTTTTTTCCAAAATTTTATGAATGACCGTCAGAAACCAGGAAGGAACTCCTGCCAGGCAACGGACATCTTCTTTGATCGTCGTCTCACATATCTTCTCGATTTTCTCCTCCCAATTACTCATCAGCATGATAGATGAATCGGGGGTTTTCATCATATTGGCCCAAAAAGGGGTATTAGAAATCATAATGGCCGACAAATCACCGTACTGGCAATGGCTATTACTTTTAGAAACCTCGCTACTCCCCCCCAAAGCCAGAGTCTTTCCACTAAATACCTGTGCTTCCGGATAGAGCCTGTTAAAAATAGCGATGACATCTTTTCCCCCTCTGAAATGACAATTTTCAAGTACAGAAGGACTTACCGGGATGAACTTACTTTTGGCATCGGTAGTCCCCGACGATTTGGCGAACCATTTGATCTCTTCGGGCCAAAGCAAATTATTCTGCCCTTCCATAGTCCGCAGGACCAGATCCCGGATGTCTTCATAATGGACGATCGGTAAACGCTCCCGGTATTGTTCGGCAGTCAAAATAGTGTTGAAGTGATATTTCCGACCATATTCGGTGTTTGCTGCCAGAGTTAATAATTCCTGTAACGTATCCCGTTGTACTTTTATCGGATTGGCTTTGAAAAAGTCAATCTGTGCCAACCGTTTCTGGGTGAAAATACTTAATATCGAATTGATGAAAGCCATATAAAAAGTAAAAGTTTAAAAGGTAAAGGCTAAAAGCAATAAACTAAATACAAAAGAAGAAAGCAAGTTTAAATGCATAGGTTCTTATTTTAAAATTGAATTTTTAACTGTGGGTCCAATAAAGTAAAACTGATACGATGAAATTCCGTAACTCCAGCCTGTTCGATTCCTTTCCGGTGTTCCTGTGTCGGATACCCCTTGTTTTTTTTCCAATTGTAAACGGGAAAAAGAGCATGAAGGTTTTCCATATATTCGTCCCGGTGAGTTTTTGCAAGCACGGAAGCCGCTGCTATGGACATATATTTACCGTCACCTTTAACAATACAAAGGTGAGGAATATCTCTGTATTTTTTAAAACGGTTACCGTCGACAATGATGTGTCCGGGGCGTACTTTCAATTGGTCTAAAGCCCGGTGCATCGCCAGAATAGAAGCATTCAGAATATTGATCTTGTCGATTTCGTGATTATCGACACTAGCCACAGCCCAAGCCAAAGCTTCCCGTTCGATGACCGGACGGAGCCCGGCCCGTTGTTTTTCCGAAAGCTGCTTAGAGTCATTGAGCAATTCGTTGGAAAAATTATCCGGCAGGATTACGGCAGCAGCAAAAACAGGACCTGCCAGACATCCCCTCCCGGCTTCGTCACATCCGGCCTCTATACTGTGATAATCGTATTTTAGTTCTAACATAAGCAATTAAACTAAGGCATAGACATTATAAACTTTCGCCCAATTAATTCTATCTTTGCAAAGATAATTATTTTCATTTTTTTATATTCAATTTTCAACGATTATGTGGTCGAAGGAGGAAGCAAAAGAGCTTAAAATCAATTTTTGGAACGGATTTAAACGCTATTGTTCCAAACATAAGATTTACCGGAAATGGGTGTTGACAGGAGTTAAAATCAAGTCTACCCAACTCAAATTTTATGCCGATGAACAAAAAGCTCTGGTATTGTTCCAAATCGACCATAAAAACGATTTGAGAAGATACGAAATCTACGAATGTTTTCAGTCTTACCGGAAACTCATGGCAGCGGATTGCGGGGAGGATCTGCATTGGGACGAAGATTACCTCGGCATGGGCGAACGCCCGTTAAGTGTGATTTATTTCGAATTGAAAGATGTCAATCTATACCATCCCGCGGACTGGGATAAAATATATGCTTTCTTCGCTGAAAAAATGCCGTTATTGGAACAAGCTTACTGGGAATACCGCGATCTGATCAATGAGAGGATAAAAAATAGTTGAGTCGTGACGGGTTAACGGAATCTTCACTTTTTTGTAATGATTCCGTTTTTTCTTGAATATACTTTTACACCTGTAAAAAATAATTAAAATTACTATGAAAAGTAGGTGTAAAATCAGTATGACAAAACGAATTTTTACGACTTTATGGGTCTTATGTCTTACCTGTAAGTTAGGTTTCGGGCAAGATATGGTGTTATCGGGCACCGTCAAAGATGTACAGGGAAGTCCGATGCCCGGGGTAGCCGTCCTGATAAAAGGAACAACGCTGGGAGTGGTAACACAAAATGACGGGACTTATTCTTTATCTATGGGGCAAGCAGATAAAGACGCTGTGCTCGTTTTCAGCTTTTTAGGCTTTAAAACACAGGAATTGAAATGGAACGGCAAAACAGTGATCGATGTTACCCTGGAAGAAGAACGGCAAGAACTGGAAGGCGTAGTAGTCACAGCTTTAGGGATTAAGAGAGAAGAAAAAGGCCTGGGCTATTCCACCCAAACCGTTACTGAAAAGATGATGTCCGATGCGACACCGACCAACTGGGCTTCTGCATTGGTCGGAAAAGTAGCCGGAGCAAATATCCTGTCGACTTCTTCCGGTCCGATCTCCTCCGCCCGGATTACTTTACGCGGGGATGCTTCTCTGAATATCGACGGCAACAATGCCTTGATCGTATTGGACGGAGTGCCTTTAAACAGTCAGATGACAGGTGATGGTTCGAACTCCTACGGAGCCGGAGGTGGTGGTGACGTACCGGTAGATTACGGGAATGGCATAGCCGACATCAATCCGGATGATATCGCCAGTATCCAGGTGCTGAAAGGAGCTACCGCAGCTGCTTTATACGGAAGCCGGGCAGCCAATGGGGTGATGCTCGTGACGACGAAATCAGGCGTGAATAAAAAGAAAAAATACCTGGGAGTGACTTTTAATTCCAACTCCAGTTTCGACCGGGTATTACACTGGCCTGAATTCCAGGAAGAATACGGTCAAGGTGATTTAAAGACCAATGCTTCGGGCAAACTGTATTACTCTTACGGAGATTCCGAAGACGGAGCCGCTTCAGGCAATGTAGCTCTTTCGTTCGGGCCTAAACTGGACGGTTCGCTCTATTATCAATACGACCCCGAAACCCAGCAGATGGGTACGGTCCGTACCCCATGGGTGAAGAGAAATCACCGTAAAGCATTCTGGCAGACAGGTTATACACTCGTCAACAGTATTGCGATCGACGGTTCGTCGGAAAAAAGTGCCGTTCGCCTATCGCTTACTTATACCCAAAATGAGTGGATCATGCCGAACACGGGTTTTAACCGGATCGCCGTATCGGGCTCCTTCCAAAACCAGGTAACCGATAAGTTAAGAGTTTCCGCCAAGGTCAATTATGTCAAACGGCAAAGCGATAATCTGCCGGCAACGGGATATAACAACTCCTCTATCCCTTATTTTATGATCCTGACCAATCCGAGCGTCGATGTACGCTGGTACCAACAACGCTGGGTGAAAGGGAAAGAAGGACGGGAAATATTGCGTCCGTTCAGTCCCTGGTTGGACAATCCTTACGTTATCGCCTACGAATGTCTGAATCCGATGGAAAAACACGGTGTTGTCGCAACCGGTTCGATCATCTATGAATTTTCACCGAAATGGGAATTGATGATCCGTTCCGGTATCGACCTGAGTTTCGATACCCGCGAAATGATCCGTCCTTATGGTCTGAAGAATTTCCCCAAAGGATATTACCAGCAACAAGATGTATTCAGCTACGAAAACAATACGGACGTTCTACTTACCTACCGGAACCAATTGAGCAACAGTTTCAATCTGAGTGTATCGGTAGGAGCCAACCGGATGGACAATAAATACAAAATGCAACAGGCTTACGTAAAAGACCTGATCACTCCGGGAGTTTATAAACTGAGTAACGGAGTCGCTGCCCCGATCACCACCTTTACGGAAAGAAACAAACGGGTAAATAGTGTGTACGGCACAGCCACCTTATCTTATGCCAATAAGATCTTTCTGGATGTAACCGGACGGAACGACTGGTCGAGTACACTCCCCTCCGGCAACAACTCTTTTTTCTATCCTTCTGTGAGTACGAGTTTTATACTTTCAGACCTACTCCGCCTACCCGAACAAATATCGTTTGCCAAGTTGAGAGCTTCCTGGGCACAGGTAGGAAATGATACCGCCCCCTATAAAACAGCCAAATATTATAATACCTCTGCCTTTCCGGGATCGGCTTCCGTATCTTCCACGCTTTACAATGCCAGATTCAAACCCGAAATCTCCAATAGCATAGAGGTCGGACTGGATTGGCGGATGTTCAAGCAGCGTTTCGGACTGGATCTGGCTTTTTATAACAATATCACCCGGAATCAGATTCTCGACGTACCGATGGATCAAACGACCGGTTATACCAAAGCAACGATGAACTCCGGGAAAGTGCGTAACCGCGGTATCGAACTACAACTGGACGGAACCCCGGTAAAAACAAAAAATTTCACCTGGAATTCAACTTTTACCTGGGCGAAAAATTACAACAAGGTATTGTCCCTGGCAGCCGGTTTGACCGATGGACAGACCATTGCTTATACAGGAGGTACTAATTGTGCCCTGATTGCAAAAGTAGGTGGTTCTATCGGTGATATTTACGGTTATAAACTAAAACGGGCCCCTGACGGACAAGTTGTTTGGAAAGACGGGATCACGGCCCGGACAACCGAATTCGAATATGTAGGGAATGCCTATCCCGCCTGGAAAGCCGGTTTCTCGAACGAGTTTTCTTACAAAAATTTCCGGGTAAGCATATTGTTCGACGGTCAATGGGGAGGTATCGTTTATTCCCAGACTCACCATAAAATGACCGAACACGGAACATTGAAACATACCCTGAAATACCGGGAAAACCCCAATTTTGAAGTCGTCGGTGAAGGTGTGATGCTGGATGAACGGGGGCAGTATGTACCCAACAATGTACCGATCTCTGTATCCAAATACTACGCCGATTATTGGAGGCGTGCCAATGTAGAGACCAACTCTTTCGACGCTTCTTTCCTGAAGCTCCGGGAAGCCCGTATCGAATATACGATTCCCTCGGCGGGGTTGAATAAGATCGGTATCGAACGCCTGACCCTCGCCTTGTACGGGCGTAATCTGGCCATGTGGACAAAAGATTTCCCGGTATACGATCCGGAAGTCGCAACCCTGAATAACGGTACCATCGTTCCGGGTTCGGAAATGGGACAATTACCTTCTACCCGAACCATGGGCTTTAATCTGACACTGAAATTCTGATCATCGTTCGTTAATATTTTAAAAATAGATTTATGTTACGAAAAAAAATAATAGGCCTATTGCTATTGGCAACCGGATGGACTGCTTGTACCCAAAACTTCGACGAGATCAATACCGATCCCAACCGACTGGAAAAAATCGACCCTTCGACTCTGATGACGCCCACCCTTTACGATTTAGCCAATTTCAATTATAACCGGGCCCATAGTTTTACCCATCATTTGATGCAGTTTATGGTCACCACCAGTACTACCGGCGGAGTACATCGTTATGCGGATTTACAGAATGCCGGAAATTCTACCTGGAATACTTATTATCTCCAGCTGACCAATATCAAAGAAATGTATGAATTGGCCGTCGGTGCAGAAAGTAAAAATTATCAGGCGGTAGCCTTGACCTTGAGAGCCTGGGTATATGCCAATCTGACCGACTGCTTCGGAGATGTTCCGATGACTGAAGCTTGCCGGGGAGACGAAGGAATCTTAACTCCGAAGTTCGATACCCAGCAAAAAGTCTACGAACAGGTATTAAGTGATCTGGAAACGGCAAATTCACTTTTCGATGAATCCGAAAGTTTATCTTCTACCGATTTATTATACGACGGGGATGTCAGGAAATGGAGAAAATTCGCCAATTCGCTGCACATGCGAAGTTTACTGAGGCTTTCGAAACGTTCGGAGATGAACAGTCTGGCCAAATTAGCGGAGATGATCGGAAATCCGGTAAAGTATCCGGTATTTGAAAACAATGCAGACGGAGCTTTATTGCCGATATCCGGTATCTCGCCGTACGACTCACCCATTAGCCGGCTCGAAGATTTTCGTTCCAATAAAGCGATGGCTTCCTTTTTTGTAAATACACTGGTGGAGTTGAACGATCCGCGTCTTCCTATTTTTATGGATGAAGCCACCAAAAACGACGGTAGCCAGGAGAAGATCGGTTATAAAGGTTATCCGAGCGGATTTGCTGCCACCGAACGATTCGATTACAATGCTTCCAATATTAATGCAACATTAGGTACGGCACCGATGAAAGTGCTTTTTATGACTTATGCCGAAGTTGAATTCATCAAAGCTGAAATGGCCTGGCGGGGACTGATCACAGACCAGGCAGCCCCCCACTACCGGAAAGCCGTAGAAGCGATAATCGAACAATGGGGAGGGGTAGTCCCCGGAGACTATTTCGACAACCCCAAAGCCACATACGACGGGACACTCGAACGGATACTACTTCAAAAACATCTGGCCGCTTTCTTCTGTGATTATCAGGCCTGGTTCGAATACCGCCGTACAGGTCTCCCGGAAATGAAACCCGGAGCAGGCATGGATAACAACAAAATGGTCCCCGTACGGTTCAACTATCCGGCCACCCTCCAACAAACCAATAAAACCAATTACGAGGCCGCAGTAAAATCACTGGGAGGACCTGACGATATCAACACCAAAGTCTGGTGGGAAAAATAATATCGCTCAACTACACCAGAATATAGAGAAAACCGCTGACTTGCCCGAAGTTTTGGACAAATCGGCGGTTTATTCCATCGGTCAGACGAATGATACCGTACCCGATCCCTTTTTCTATTTAGGGACATTCAGTAAATACTATAAAATTAGCCAACTAATTCA
>ULRK01041467.1_pt1 | contig 15208 bp, 10 predicted proteins | sample 1955341 | NCBI WGS metagenome assembly ULRK01 (sample SAMEA4835680, study PRJEB28245) | human gut metagenome | biome: gut microbiome; material: fecal sample | place: Denmark | collected 2008
GCGGCGCTCAGTGCTGGGAATAATTCCGCGCGCCAAAAATCGACGAGCCGACGCGCACCATGTTCGCACCGGCGGAAATGGCGTCTTCAAAGTCTCCGCTCATACCCATGGACAGAAAGTCCATAGAAACATTATCGTATTTTTTTCTGCCGATGTCAACAAAAAGCTCATGCATTTTCGTAAAATATGCATGATTTCCGTCGGAAGTTTCTGCCACGGGCGGGATCGCCATCAGGCCGCGCACGCGAATATGCGCGCAGCCGGCGGCTGTTTCCAGCAATTGCGGTAGAGCGGCGGGGTCCACGCCGCTCTTGGCGGCCTCGCCGCCGATGTTCACTTCCAGCAGGATGTCCTGCACGATGCCCTGCCCGGCCGCGCGCTTTTCGATCATGGCCAACAGCTCGGGCGAGTCCACCGACTGGATGAGATCGACCTTGCCCACGACCTGCCGGACCTTGTTCGTTTGCAGGTGGCCGATGAAGTGCAGCGGGGCGCCGGTGTAGGCGTCCTGGGCGAGCTTTTCGGTCATCTCCTGCACGCGGTTCTCGCCGCAGGCGTCGATCCCGGCGGCGACGGCTTCGCGCACGCGCGCGGCGTCGTTCATCTTCGTCGCTGCCACGAGCGTGATGTCGGCGCCGGTGCGGCCCGTGGTGCGGGCGGCGGCGTCGATGCGCGCGCGGATGGCGGCAATGTTTTCGGCAATGGTGCTCATAGTTGGGTGGTGCCTCCTTATTTCACGACCTGTCCATCGGACAGGCCCTTTCCGGTGACAACGATCTCGTTGCCGGCGCGCAGGGCGTTGCTCTCCGCGCTCTGGGTGACGAGACAGTAGTCGTCGGTCTGATAGATGATCTCGATCGGTTTTTTCTCCAGCTGTGCCGCCGTGACGACGTAGACGTAGGACTGCCCGTCGTCATCCATATGCACGGCCTTGAGCGGGACGCGCAGACCGGTGTGCTCGCTGTAGACCACGTCGGCCGTCGTCTTGCGCATGGCCAGCGTGTCGGCCAGCGCTGCGTTGCACGCGAACACGACAGCGACCTTGCCGTCGCTGTCCGGCTCGCTCTTGCTGAGCACGGTCGCCGAGACGGTGCCGGTGTAGTGCTGCGGAAAATCGAGCGCGGCGCTGCTGCCCAGATTCAGACGGTCGGCGTCGGCCTTGTTCATGACGGAGGCAAAGTACCACTTTTTCGCCGTGACGAGCTTGCCGATGGCGCTGGCGGTCGTGGTGGGCGCGGTGCGTTCGAGCGCGTCCACGCCGTCGGGCGTGAGGTTTTCGAGCATGGACGGCGTGAGCGATTCATATCCGTCGATCGTGGACGTGAACAGGCCGGCGGCCGGGGCCGTGATGCTGCCGCGGCCGGCACCTGCGTTTTCAAGCTGGTGCAGCTCGGCGTTGAGCGCGTCGAGGTCACCCTGCGAGATGCTGCCGCTCGTGGAGCCGAAGAGCAGGGAGCTGAGATCCAGACAGATGTCATCCAGCTCCGATGTGCTGCCGGCGGAGACGGCGGCGTTGAGCTGCAGGATGGCGCTGCGCACGTCGCTGTCGCGGTCCGACGCGCCGGAGGCGCTGCCCGCGCGCGCGAGCAGGCTCGAGACGTAGGCGATTTCTTTTTTCAGTTCGCGGGCGCGGCTGGCGCTGTCGAGCGCGGCCTTGGAGTCCACACCGATGGCGATCTCGCCGCCGCGCGCGACTTCCTTGCCGTCGTCCACGGACAGGGACAGAAACTCCTTGTCCGAGGCGATGACCTGCTCCTCGCGCACGACGATGCCGCTGGCCTGTCCGCTCTCGCTGACGGTCACGAGCACCGCCGGGGCGGTGGCGTAGGATTGCTGCGTCGAGCGGAACAGATACACGCCCAGATACACGAGCATGGCCGCGAAGAGCACGAACATGGCAATGTTCGTGAAGGTATTTGTTTTCTTCAAATCCGGCCCTCCTTTCGGCGGGCGGCGGGGAGATCAGCCCTGCAGCTCGAGTGAGACCGGCCGCGCCGGGGCGACCGTCGAGATCGCGTGCTTGTAGATCATCTGCTGCCGGCCGTCGGCGTCGATGAGCACGACGAAGCTGTCAAAGCTGCGCACAACACCGCGCAGCTGGAACCCGTTCATGAGAAACAGGGTCACGGGGATCTTTTCCCGCCGGATGTAATTGAGGAATGCGTCCTGAAGGTTCTGTGTCTTTTGCATGATCGCCGCTCCTTTGGCCGGAGCGGGGAGTACATTGATTCATCATAGCACAATCTGCCGCTCCGTGAAATAGTGAATTTATACAAATCCGGTAGAAATAGCAGCTTCCACCGGATTCGTACAGGCCCCTATTCTATACCGCGGGCGGATAAGAATTGCGTCGAAAGGCGGCACGCCCGGTCCATGTCCGGCGTTTTTTCGTGCCGGAGCCAGAACAGGTCCTGGTCCCGCCGCAGCCACGTGAGCTGGCGCTTGGCATAGCGCCGGGAGGCGAGCTGAATGGCGGCCACAGCGTCCTGCGGTGCGGCTTTGCCCTGTACGGCGGCGACGGCCTCCTTATAGCCGATGGCCTGCATGGCCGTGCAGTCAGCCGGCACGCCGGCGGCCAGCAGCGCGCGCACCTCGTCAAACAGGCCCTGCTGCACCATGATGTCTACGCGCCGGTCGATGCGGTCGTAGAGATCCTGCCGGACGGCGAAATCGAGCGCGATCTTCGCCGCGTCGTACCGCGGCGGCACGGCGCGGGTCTCGGCATCGTGCTGCGTGATGGTTCTGCCCGTGAGGATGTAGACCTCCATGGCGCGCACGATGCGCTTTTTGTCCGCAGGGTGGAGCTTTGCCGCCCGTTCGGGGTCGAACTTGCGCAGCTCGCCGAGCAAGCCCTCGCCGCCGATCTCGTCGTAGCGCTCGCTCAGCTCCTGCCGCAGCGCGGTGTCGGCCGTACCGTCGGCAAAGGTGCGCCCGGCGATGAGCGAGTCGATATACAGCCCCGTGCCGCCGACGACGATCGGCAGTTTTCCGCGCGCGAGGATGTCATCCACGCAGGCGGCCGCCTCCTTAGCGTAGCGCGAGACGGAGTAGTTTTCCGTGGGGTCGGCGATGTCGATCATATGATGCGGCACGCCCTGCATCTCTTCCGGCGTGGGCTTGGCCGTGCCGATGTCCATGCCGCGGTAGATCTGCATCGAGTCGGCCGAGACGACCTCGCCCCCGAGCCGCTGCGCGAGCGCCACGCCGAGCGCGGTCTTGCCCGAGGCGGTCGGGCCGGTGATGACGACAAGTTTTGGCTGCATCGTGACAGTCTCCTTTCCGTGGGGGAGAATTCAGAAAGATTATGTTGAAAAGTATTAGAAATGTGTTAGAATGAAAGCACATTCCCCAGCTTTCAGGAAGGTGAACCCATGAAGATCAAAATTTCTGCCGACAGCACGTGCGATCTCTCGCCTGAGCTGATCGAGCGCTATCACATCGGCATCACGCCGCTGTACATCATCCGCGGCGAGGAGACCCTGCGCGACGGCATTGACGTGCACCCGCAGGAGCTCTACGATTACGCCAACGCCACCGGCAAGCTCTGCAAGACCGCAGCGGTGAACGTGTCGGACTATCTGGCGTACTTCGCCGAGTACCGGAAGGAATATGACGCCGTGATCCACTTCACGATCTCGAGCGACATGTCCGGCTGCTATCAGAACGCCTGCATCGCGGCCAAGGAGTTTACGAACGTCTACCCCGTGGATTCGCGCAACCTCTCGACCGGCATCGGCCACCTGGTGCTCAACGCGGCCGAGATGGCCGAGCAGGGCATGGACGCGGCCGACATTGCGGCGGCGCTGGAGAAAAAGCGCGAGAAGCTTGATGTCAGCTTCGTGATCGACACGCTGGAATATCTCAAGCGCGGCGGCCGCTGCTCGGCGCTCGTGGCCATGAGCGCCAATCTCCTGCACCTCAAGCCGTGCATCGAGGTCAAGGACGGGAAGATGGGCGTCGGCCGCAAGTACCGCGGCAAGCTTGAAAAGTGCTACGTGCAGTACATCGAGGATCGGCTCAAGGGCCGCGACGACATTGACTGCCACCGCATCTTTATTACCGACTCCGGCATTGACGAGGCCACGTGGAAGGAGCTCGAGCGCGTTGTGCGCGCGTGCCAGCCGTTTGAGGAGGTTCTCCACACGCAGGCCGGCTGCACGGTGTCGAACCACTGCGGCCCCGGCTGCATGGGCATTTTGTACTACCACAAGTAAACAGAGTTGTACAGTCTGACAGGGAGCGCGTTCCGGCGCTCCCTGTAGTCTTTTTAAACAATGCGCTTGTTAAACAATGCGCTTGAAGAGCTTGTCCAGCTCCCGGCGCGTGAGCGTCACGGCGACGGGGCGGCCGTGCGGGCAGTATTTCACCTCACCGGCGCACACTGCATCCGCCAGACGCAGCAGCTCCTCGGGCTCGGTCTGCCAGCCGGCCTTGATGGCCGCCTTGCACGCCACGGTCTTGAGCACCTCGTCGCGCACGGTCTGCGCGTCCATCTGCGCACCGTGACGCAGCTGCGCGCAGATCTCCTCGAGCGCGGGCAGGGCGTCCGCCGCGTCGAGCTGCGCGGGCACGCCGCGGAGAATGTAATCGCTGCGGCCAAACGGCTCGAGCGTGAAGCCGAGCTCTGCGAGCACGTCGCCGTACTGCTGCAGCACGTCGGCATCGCTCGCGTCCGGCGTGAAGGGCAGCGGCTCAAGCAGCGTCTGCGACGGGATGTCGGCAGGGCTCTGCCGCAGGCGGTCGAAGTTGATGCGCTCGTGTGCCGCGTGCTTGTCGATGAGGATGAGCGTCTCGCCCTTCTCGACGAGGATGTATGTGTGCATCGCCTCGCCGATCAGGCGGGCGGGCGGCTCGGCCGGGGGCGCGGCGCACTCGAGCGGGGAGGGGATGACCGGCTCCGGCTCGATGGCGGTCTGTACGCTCTGCACGATCGGCTCGGGCGCTGGCGGTGTGCTCGGTATGGGACGCGCGGGTGTCACAAACACCGGCGGCGGGGCCACGCGCGGCGCGGCGAAGGCCGACGCCGTCGGCGAGCGGAACGCGACCGCCTCCTCCGCCGGGGCAGCAGGGGCGTAGGCGCGCGCGGGCGCGAACGCCGGCGCTGCGGCTGAGGGTGCAGACAGGCGCTGTGCCGGGGTCGCTTTCGGCGCCGACGGCACGAACGGGTCTGCCTTCGGCGCGGGCTCCGGTTTGGCCGCCGTTTTCGACAGCGTGGTCACGGGCGCTTTTTCCGCCTCGAGCGCGGCGCGCGCACCGTAATACACGGCGTCAAACACCGCGCGCTCGTGCGTGAACTTCACCTCGGTCTTTGCCGGGTGGACATTCACGTCCACGGCCGCGCAGCTGAGCTCGATATACAGCACGCACGCGGGGAAGCGCCCCACGAGCAGCGTGTTGCGGTAGGCCTGCTCGAGCGCGGCCTGCAGCGCGGCGGATTTGATCCACCGGCCGTTGCAGAAGAAATACTGCTGCGCGCGGCTGCCGCGCCCGGCGGCGGGCGAGGAGAGGAAGCCGTGCACGCGCACGCCGTCGGCCTCACCGGCGCAGGGCAGCAGGCTCATGGCGAGGTTGCGCCCGAGCAGGCTGTAGACGCAGCTGTCGAGCTTGTTGTCGCCGGGGGAGAAGAAGACCTCCTCCCCGTCGCGGATGCAGCGCACGGACACGTCCGGCCGGCCGAGCGCGCACCGCAGCGCGGCGGCGGCGCAGGCCGCGCCCTCCGCGCGGTCGGACTTCAGGAATTTGCGCCGGGCGGGCGTGTTGAAAAACAGGTCGCGCACGATCATCGTCGTGCCCTCGGGGCAGCCGGTCTCGTACATGTCCTGAATGTCGCCCGCGTCGAGCGTCATGTGCGTGCCGGACGCGGCGCCGCGCTGCCGCGTCGTGAGCGTGATGTGCGACACGGCGCTGATCGCGGCCAGCGCCTCGCCGCGAAAGCCCATCGTGCCGATGGCCTCGAGCCCCTGCTCGTCGTGCAGCTTGCTCGTCGCGTGGCGCAAAAACGCGATGCCCGCGTCCTCGGGCGCCATGCCGCAGCCGTCGTCCGTCACGCGCAGATACGTCGCGCCGCCGCCGCGCAGCTCCACCGTCACGGTGCGGGCCCCGGCGTCGAATGCGTTTTCCACCAGCTCCTTGACCACCGAGGCGGGCCGCTCCACGACCTCGCCCGCGGCGATCAGATCCGCCAGATGCGGAGAGAGAATTTGAATCTCGGGCATCGTTTGCCCTCCTTTAAGTACAGTCCAGGGGGCGCGAGCGCCCCGCGCGTATATTATAAAGGATTGTCATTGAAAATTCCACCGCGAAATGCTACAATATTCTATCACACTTCAAATTTTATCCGGCCACGCCGGACAGGCAGGAGCATCGCATGAGCTATCAGAGAACGGAGATCCCCGAATCGGACATCCAGCACCAGATGGATATCTGCGCGCAGCTGCGCGCACACTTCACCGCCGGCGGCCGCCAGCCGCTGGCCATGGTCGACACCTACGGCTGCCAGCAGAACGAGGCCGACAGTGAAAAGCTGCGCGGCTATCTGCACGCCATGGGCTTTGACTTCACACAGGACGAATTCGCGGCCGACGTCGTCGTCATGAACACGTGCGCCGTGCGCGAGCACGCCGAGACGCGCGTGTTCGGCAACGTCGGCGCGCTGACGCACACCAAGGCGCGCAACCCCAATCAGATCATCGCGGTCTGCGGCTGCATGGCGCAGCAGGAACACGTGGCCGAGAAGCTGAAAAAGTCCTACCGCATCGTCGACCTCGTCTTTGGCCCGCACGAGCTGTGGCGCTTTCCGGAGCTGCTGCACACCGTCTGTACCGAGCACCGGCGGGTGTTCGCCATCGCGCCCGCGGACGGCAGCGTGGCCGAGGGTATCCCCCAGCAGCGCGACGGCAGCGTCAAGGCGTGGCTGTCGATTATGTACGGGTGCAACAATTTCTGCACCTACTGCATCGTGCCGTACGTGCGTGGGCGCGAGCGCTCCCGCCACCCGGAGGAGATCGAGCGCGAGGCGCGCGAGCTCGTCGCAGCAGGGTATAAGGACATCACGCTCCTGGGGCAGAATGTCGACTCCTACGGCCGCGACCTCGACGAGGATGTGGATTTTGCCGATCTCATCCGGCGCATCAACGCCATCCCGGGCGACTTTGTCATCCGCTTCATGAGCAGCCACCCGAAGGACGCGACGGAAAAGCTCTTTCGCGCCATGGCCGAGTGCGAAAAGTGCGCGCACCAGATGCACCTGCCCGTGCAGAGCGGCAACGACCGCGTCCTGCACGCGATGAACCGCGGCTACACGCGCGAGAAATATCTGGCGCAGGTGGCGCTTGCGCGGCAGTACATGCCCGACCTTGTGCTCACGACGGATATTATCGTGGGCTTCCCCGGCGAGACGGACGCCGAATTTGACGACACGCTCTCGCTCATCGAGACCGTGCGTTATGACGCGATGTTTACCTTCATCTATTCGCCGCGCGTCGGCACCCCGGCGGCGAAGATGCCCGATCCCTACACCCGCGCGCAGAAGCAGGTGCGCTTTGACGCGCTCGTCGCGGCGGCCAACCGCATCTCGGAGGAAAAGCACCGCGCCTATGAGGGCAGCGTGCAGCGCGTGCTCGTCGACGGGGCCGACGGCCGGGGCGACCATCCGCTCACGGCGCGCACGAAGGGCGGCCGCCTCGTGCATATGCGCGGGGACGCGTCCCTCGTCGGGCGGTTCGTGGACGTGAAGATCACCGGCAGCAACACCTGGGCGCTCTATGGCGAGGAGGTATAACGCATGGCGGAACTGACGCCGATGAAGCGGCAATATTATGAGATCAAGCAGCGCAATCCCGATTGCCTGCTGTTTTTCCGGCTGGGCGATTTCTATGAGATGTTCGACGACGACGCGCGTCTGGCCGCGCGCGAGCTTGACCTCACGCTCACGACGCGCGACCGCAGCGTCGAGGACCCGGCCGAGCGCACGCCCATGTGCGGCGTGCCGTACCACTCGGCCGAGGCGTACATCGGCCGCCTGATCGCCAAGGGCTACAAGGTGGCCATCTGTGAGCAGCTGGAGGATCCCGCGCTGGCCAAGGGGCTGGTCGACCGGGATGTCATCCGCATCATCACGCCCGGCACGGTCACGGCCTCGTCCATGCTCGAGGAGAACAAATCCAACTACCTCTGCGCGGTGTACCTCAACGCGCAGTCCGGCGGCACGGCGTTCTGCGACCTCTCGACGGGCGAATTCTGCGCCGCGAACTACCCGGCCGACGCCGTGAGCCACATCCTCAACGAGCTCGGCCGCTTTGCCCCGCGCGAGGCCGTGTGCGCCGACGCGGCGGCGGAAAATGACGACATCCGCACCTTCCTCACCAAGCGTCTCGGCAGTCTGGTCGAGGCGGGCGGCGACCGGTTTGAATACATGGCGGCGGCCGCGCGTGTGTGCGAGCAGTTCGATGTGCAGAGCACGGACGAGCTCGGCCTCGGCGAGGCGCCGGCGGCCGTGTGCGCGGCCGGGGCGCTGCTGGCCTATCTGCATGAGACGCAAAAGTGCGACCTCGGCCACATCCGGCGGCTGGAGCTGCTGGGTGACGACCATTACATGGAGCTTGACTACACCACGCGCCGCAATCTGGAGCTGACGGAAAACCTCCGCTCCGGCGAAAAGCGCGGCAGCCTCCTCTGGGTGCTCGACAAGACGAAAACGCCCATGGGCGGCCGCCTGCTGCGCGCGTGGGTGGAGCGCCCGCTGCTCAGCCCCGTGCAGATCCGCCGCCGCCTCGGCGCGGTGGAGGAGCTGGTGGGCGACAACGTCCTGCGGGGCGAGCTCATCCGCTGCCTGCGCGAGATCGGTGATATGCAGCGCCTGGTCTCCCGCGCGGTGTACGGCTCGGCCAACGGGCGCGACCTGCACGCGCTGGCCCTGTGCTGCGCGCAGCTGCCGAACCTGACGGCACTGTTAAAGGACGTGCACAGTGCGGCCCTGCGCGACATTGCGCAGATGGACACGCTGGCTGACCTCTGCGCGCGCATCGACCGCGCCATCTGTGACGAGCCGCCGTTTTCCGTGCGCGAGGGCGGCATTCTCCGCACGGGCTACAGCGAGGAGGTCGACCGCCTGCGCAACGTGCGCGACCACGGCGCGCAGACCGTCGCCGAGCTCGAGCAGCGCGAGCGCGAGCGAACCGGCGCCAAAAAGCTCAAGGTCGGCTACAACAAGGTCTTTGGCTATTACATCGACATTCCGAACAGCGCGGGCGTCACCGAGCTGCCGGAGGACTATATCCGCAAGCAGACACTGGTCTCGAGCGAGCGCTATTTTACGCACGAGCTCAAGGATCTCGAGAATACGCTCCTGACCGCGCGCGAGCGCATCGCGGAGCTGGAGTATTCGCTCTTCAATGAGGTGCGCCAGCTCGTTGCGGGCGAGGTCGCACGCGTGCAGGCGGCGGCGGACGCCGTGGCCCGGCTCGACGCGCTGTGCTCGCTGGCAGAGACGGCGGTGAAAAATCACTACGTCTGCCCCGAGGTCGACCTCTCGCGCACACTCGACATCCGCGAGGGGCGCCACCCCGTCGTGGAGCAGGCGCAGAAGGACAATCTCTTTGTCCCGAACGACACGTTCCTCAACGACGCGGACGACCGCGTCGCCATTGTGACCGGGCCGAACATGGCCGGTAAATCTACGTACATGCGCCAGACTGCGCTCATCGTGCTCATGGCGCAGATGGGCTCGTTCGTCCCGGCGAAAAGCGCCGTCATCGGCGTGGTCGACCGCGTGTTCACGCGCATCGGCGCGTCCGACGACCTGGCCGCCGGGCAGAGCACATTCATGGTCGAGATGAGCGAGATGGCCAACATCCTCCGCCACGCCACGGCACAGAGCCTGCTCATCCTCGATGAGATCGGCCGTGGCACGTCCACCTACGACGGCATGGCCATCGCCCGCGCGGTGCTCGAATACTGCGCGGACCCGCGCCGCCTCGGCGCCAAGACCATGTTCGCCACGCACTACCACGAGCTGACTGCGCTCGAGCAGACGCTGCCAGGCGTGCGCAACTACAACATCACGGCCAAGAAGCAGGGCGGTACGCTGCTGTTTTTGCGCAAGATCGTGGCCGGTGCGGCCGATGACAGCTACGGCATCGAGGTCGCCAAGCTCGCCGGCGTGCCCGACGCGATCATCACGAAGGCCAAGACCTACCTGCGCGAGCTGGAGTCCGGCGCGGCGGAGCCCGCCGCTCCCGCACACACGGCGCAGGATGCTGCGCAGATGACGATCGGCGACGCGGCCGGGGATGAAATTGCCGAGCAGCTGCGCAGTATCGACCTCAACACCATCACGCCGCTCGAGGCCATGCGCCTGCTCTTTGAGCTGCAGCAGAAAGCGAGGGGCTGACGTGCAACATCCCACCACGGTGTGGACAGACCCCATGCCGCGCGGCGCGCGCATCGCGGGCTGGGTGTATTTTCCCATCCACGCGGTCGTGCTGCCGCTGACGATCGGCGCGCTGCTCATGGCGGTGCTCGGCAAGCTGCCGTCGGACGTGACGTGCAACGTCCTGTATTACCTCTGCGGCCTCGTGTTCACGCTCATCGCCATGTGGCGGTTCCTGCGCCGCAGCTTTGACACGATGGTTGGCAGCATCCTGCGCTGCATCGGCATGATGCTTGCCGCCTACGGAATCGACGTGCTGCTCTCGCTCGTGCTGCAGCTCGGCACGAGCCTCATCGGCGAGCTGCCCGTGCCGAACAACGACACCGTGACCGGCCTTGCCAAAGTGGACTACAAGCGCATGATCGCCGTCGCGGTGCTCATGGCGCCGCTCGTGGAGGAGTGCCTGTTTCGCGGCGTGGTCTTCGGCACCATCCGGCCGCGCAGCCGCTTTTGGGCCTATGCCGCGTCGATCGCGCTCTTCTCGCTCTACCACGTCTGGCAGTATGTCATCGTGTACAATGATCCGAAGCTGCTGCTCTCGGCGCTGGCGTATGTGCCGGTGTCGGCTGCGCTCACGTTCTGCTATGAGCAGACGCGCTCGATCTGGCCGCCGGTGTTTTTCCACATGTTTGTCAACGCGCTCTCGCTCACGGTGCTCGCCGGGTGAGGGCAAGAAAAAAGCCGCTGCTTTCCGGGGTGGAAAGCAGCGGTTTTTTTCTACTTTTTATTCTTTCACTTTTTCGTACACGCAAAACTGATAGCCCACGCCGTCGTGCTCCGCGCGTGGCTCGCTCGACACGCAGCACCACGCGGGGTCGGCGTCCAGATCCGGGAAAAACACGTCTGAGTGGGGCGCTGAGTCGATTTTCGTGACGTATACGCGCGTCAGGTGGGGGAACATCTGCCGGAACACGCTGTCTCCGCCGATGACGAAGCAGCGGTCATACCGTGCGGCGGCGGCGACAGCCTCCGCCGGGGAATGCACCACCTGCGCCCCCTCGATCGTGATATTCTGCCGCGTGAGCACGAGATTTTCGCGCCCCGGCAGCGGCCTGCCGCCGGGAAAATCGTCCAGCGTGCGCCGGCCGACGATCACGGCCGCGCCCATCGTGAGCGCCCGGAAGCGGCGGCGGTCGGCGGGGATCACGAGCGGCTGCGTGCCTTTGGCCCCGATGCCCCAGTCGGCATAGACGGCGACGATCGCATCCATGGCAGACCCTCCTTACACCGCGATGGGGATCTTCCCCGTGAACTCGCTGTATTCGTAGCCCTCGACGCGGAAGCTGTCGCGCGTGAAGGCGTAAAAATCGTGTACATCCGGGTCGATGAAAAACTGCGGCGCCGGTTTCGGCTCGTTTTGGATCAGCTGCTCGATAACCGGCACGTGGCGGTCATAGATGTGCGCGTCGGCAATGACGTGCACCAGCTCGCCCGCCTGCAGGCCGGACACCTGCGCGAACATGTGCACGAGCACGGCGTACTGCACGACGTTCCAGTTGTTCGCCGCGAGCATGTCCTGACTGCGCTGGTTGAGAATGGCGTTGAGCGTGTTGCCCGAGACGTTGAACGTCATCGAGTACGCGCACGGATAGAGCGCCATCTCGTGCAGATCCTCGAACGTATAAATATTCGTCAGGATGCGGCGGGAGGCGGGGTTGTGCTTCAGGTCGTAGAGCACGCGGTCCACCTGGTCGAATTCGCCCTCGGGATACTGGTGCTTGACGCCGAGCTGATAGCCGTAGGCCTTGCCGATCGAGCCGGTCTCGTCGGCCCACTGGTCCCAGATGTGACCGCGCAGGTCGTGGATGTTGTTCGACTTCTGCTGCCAGATCCACAGCAGCTCGTCCACGGCGGTCTTCCAGTAGGTGCGCCGCAGCGTCAGCAGCGGAAACTCTCTGGACAGGTCGTAGCGGTTGACGATGCCGAACTTCTTGACCGTGTGTGCCGGGGCACCGTCGTCCTCCCAGCGGGGGCGCACGGCCTGATCGGTATCCCAGACGCCGTTTTGCAGAATGTCGCGGCAGTTGCGGATGAAGACCTCGTCTGCGTAGCTCATCGTTCGGCTCCTTTCAAAAAGAATAAGACATAACAGTTTACCATACCGTTCCGGGGATTGCAAACGACAAATGGCGAAAATGGAATGCGCCCCGGTTATTTGACAATTGGAACAAAATTGTTGGATAAATTTGTTCAAATTGCGCGCTGAATTTGACGCACTTTTTGCACAAAGTCCATCCCAATTTTTTTCGCGGGATGCTATAATCAAAGCAGCAGAAACCCAGAAAAACAAAAACGAAACGGAGGATACCACATGAAGCACACGAAGAAACTGCTTTCGCTGCTGCTGGTGCTGTGCCTGGTGCTGAGCCTGTCGTGCACGGCGTTTGCGGCCAACGAAGCGCAGCCGCTGAGCGGAAAGACCGTCATCCTGCACTCGAATGACGTGCACGGTGCGATCGATCTGTACGCAGCCATGGCAGCCCTGAAGGCCGACTATGAGGCGCAGGGCGCTGAGGTCATTCTGGCTGATGCCGGCGACTACAGTCAGGGCACCGTCTATGTCAGCGTCAACAAGGGCGCCGACGCGGTGACCATGATGAACGCCACCGGCTACGACGTGGCCACCATCGGCAATCATGAGTTTGACTACGGCTATGCCCAGCTGGCGGAGAACATGAAGGCCGCCAAGTTCAAGGTCCTGTGCGCGGACGTGCTCGGCGCGGACGGAAAGACCATCTTTGACGCCAATACCATCATCGAAAAGGGCGGCGTGAAGATCGGCTTCTTCGGTCTTGAGACCCCCGAGGCCCAGACCAAGGCCAACCCGAAGCTCATCCAGGGGCTGAAGTTCCTCGCCGGCAAGGACGGCAAAGAGCTCTATGCCTGCGCGGCCGCGCAGGTTGCCGACCTCAAGGCGCAGGGTGCCGACATCGTCGTCTGCCTCGCGCACCTGGGCGTGGACGAGAGCTCCGAGCCCTACACCTCCTATGATCTGGCCAAGAACGTGACCGGCATCGATTTCATCATCGACGGCCACTCCCACACCGTCATGACCGCCGGCCCGAATGGTGAGGCCATCCAGTCCACGGGCACGGCCTTTGCCAACATCGGCGTCATCACCATTGACAACGCCACGAAGAAGATCGTCGGCAACGAGCTCAAGACCATCTGGCACACTGAGAAAAACGCCGACGGCAAGTCCGTCACCGTCGTTGACTACAAAACGCGCGACGAAAAGGTCGCCGCGGCCGCCAAGGCCATCATCGACCCCATCGACAAGGCCTATGGCGAGAAGTTTGCCGTGAGCAAAGTGGAGCTCAACGGCGCGAAGGCCCCCAACGGCAACCGTGACTCTGAGACAAACCTCGGCGACCTGATCACGGACGCCATGCTCTGGAAGATCCGCACGCAGGCGACGATCTCCGTCCCGGCGGAGAATGTGGTCGCCATCACGAACGGCGGCGGCATCCGCGCGACCGTCAAGGCCGGCGACGTCACCAAGAAGGACATCAACACCGTGCTGCCGTTCGGCAACACGCTCGCCGTGGTCTACGTGACCGGCGCCGAGCTGCTCGAGGCGCTCGAGGCCAGCACGTACTGCACGCCGGAATCCATCGGCGGCTTCCCGCAGGCGGCGGGCCTGACCTTCACGGTCAAGACCTATGAGATGTACGACGCGAACCCGGAGCCCTATCCCAAATCCACCTACTACGGCCCGAAGAGCATCCAGCGCGTGACCATTGACAACGTCAACGGCAAGACGTTTGACCCGACGGCTACCTACGCTGTCGTCACGAACAACTTCGTGGCCGGCGGCGGCGACACGTACTACGCCTTCGCGGCGGCGACCAACCAGTTCGACACCGGCCTGCCGCTCGACGAGGTGGTTATGGAATACATCACGCAGGAGCTCAAGGGCGTCATCGGCGAGAGCTATGCCGAGCCTGCCGGCCGCATCACGGTCGATCAGGGTATCGCCCCGTATTATGCCGCGCTGCTGGAAATGATCCTTGACGAGAGCGCCTATACGGCCGAGACCTACGCTGCCTACGCGGTGGCCTGCGTCAAGATGGACGCGGCCGGGACCGAGGCGGAGCGCGTGGCGGCTTACCCGGCGGTCGTCAAGGCGGCTGCCGCCCTGAAGCTCGTTGACAACACGTTCGCCGACGCGCAGAGCGGCTGGTACAAGCCGGCGGTCGACTTCGCGCAGGCTTCCGGCCTGATGGCCGGCATCGGCGACGGCAAGTTCGCCCCCGCCCTCACGACGACCCGCGCCATGGTCGCCGAGGTGCTCTATGAGGGCGAAGGCGCGCCGAGCGTGGAAGGCATGACCTGCCCGCTGACCGACATCAAGGCCGGCGAGTGGTACACCGATGCGGTCATCTGGGCCTACAACGCGGGCGTTGTCGCCGGCCGCGGCGACGGCACCTTCTGCCCGGACGACACCATCACCCGTCAGGAGATGGCCGTCATGCTCTACGGCCGGCTCAGCGGCGGCGAGTCCCTGCTCGACGCCGAGCAGATCCAGTATGCGCTGGCCCAGTTTGCCGATGGCGCGGACGTGGCCCCGTGGGCGCAGGAAGCGGTCGCTTACTGCTACTTTGCAGGTCTCATGGTCGGCAACGAAGCGGGCTGCTTTGACCCGCTCGGCAGCCTTGAGCGCGCGCAGCTCGCGCAGGTGTTCTGCAGTTTCTATGAGGTTGCGCTGAACCTGATCCTCAATGCGGCCCCGGATGCGCCCGAGCAGCCGAGCACGCCCGAGCAGCCGAGCACGCCCGA